>Ga0316204_10002439_pt1 | contig 42015 bp, 41 predicted proteins | sample 6monrhotite_MG_2_FD_205661 | JGI IMG/M metagenome (GOLD analysis project Ga0316204, IMG submission 205661) | Microbial mat bacterial communities from mineral coupon in-situ incubated in ocean water Damariscotta River, Maine, United States -... | ecosystem: Environmental > Aquatic > Marine >... | reverse complement strand
CTAAGGCGTTCATTTCCCTTCTGACCAAGAGGCGGTTTCCTTGTGGAGGCCGCCTCTTTCTCTTATACCCCGCTCAAACCCCAGACCGAGAGACATGCCATGGATGCCAAGGCCCCCATTACGCAAGACGTGCTGACCCTACCACGCAAGCTGCCTGAAGGACCGCAGAACCTGATTGGTCTGTCTCGCGAGCAGATGCGCGCCGCCTTGATCGCGGCTGGGACGCCGGAAAAGCAGGCCAAGATGCGCGTTGGGCAGATCTGGCAGTGGATCTACCATTGGGGTGTGCGTGATTTTGCACTGATGACCAATCTGTCCAAGGACTATCGCGCGATGCTGGCCGAGACATTCGTGGTTGAACTGCCCGAGGTCGTGACCCGCAAAATCTCTGACGATGGCACCCGCAAGTACCTTGTCCGCATAGCAGGCGGTCATGAGGTCGAGGTGGTCTATATCCCGGAGACGGATCGCGGCACCCTGTGCATTTCCAGCCAGGTAGGCTGCACGTTGACCTGTTCGTTCTGCCATACGGGCACGCAAAAACTGGTGCGCAATCTGACAGCGGCCGAAATCGTTGGTCAGATCATGGTGGCACGTGATGATTTGGGCGAATGGCCGATACCCGGCGCGCCAAATCCTGAATCCCGCCTGCTGTCAAATATCGTGCTGATGGGCATGGGCGAGCCGCTTTATAATTTTGAAAACGTCCGCGACGCGATGAAGATCGCGATGGATCCGGAAGGGATTTCGCTGTCGCGCCGCCGGATCACGCTTTCGACCTCTGGTGTGGTGCCCGAGATTGCACGGACAGCAGAAGAGATCGGCTGCCAGTTGGCCGTGTCGTTCCACGCGACCACAGACGAAGTCCGCAACGGTCTTGTCCCGATCAACAAGCGTTGGCCGATTGCGGAATTGCTGGATGCGCTGCGGGTCTATCCGAAAGTGTCGAACTCTGAACGCATTACCTTTGAATATGTGATGCTGGACGGGGTGAACGACAGTGATGCGGATGCCCACCGTCTGATCAAGCTGATCGAGGGCATTCCAGCGAAGATCAACCTGATCCCGTTCAACGAATGGCCCGGCGCGCCTTACAAGCGCTCCTCCAACAATCGCATCCGCAAGTTTGCGGATATCATCTACAACGCCGGCTATGCGTCTCCGATCCGCAAACCACGGGGCGAGGATATAATGGCGGCCTGCGGCCAATTGAAATCCGCAACCGAACGCGCGCGCAAATCAAAGGCGCAGATCGCACAAGAGACCGGGCTTTAACCATGCGTTTACCATGCTGTTGCATGGTGGTGGAATGGAGACTGCAACAATTTATATGCCGCCCGAGATGAGAGCGGCCCTGCGACAACTTGCCGGGGACGAGGATACATCCGTGGGTGAGTTGATCCGCGGTGCTATCAGGCGTGATTTGTTCCGCCGAAGTCGCGCGAAGACGGCTCGCAGAGCGGATGAGCGGCTCGTCGCGCCCTTGCGGGCGCTTCTTGCGGATGATCTGGCCTATGCGACAGACTGGGACAATTTGCAGAGGCGGCTGTCTGCCAAGGGTTATCAACTGCGCGAGGCCGGTGGCGGGCTTGCCTTGCACGACACCGCAGGCGCGCGATTGTGCAAAGGCTCTGATCTTGGCTACGGCTATAGCCGTCTGATGCGGCGGTTTGCGGCACCTTTTCCAGGGCACAGTCACCGCTATCTTTATCGTAAGGCAATGGCGGGGCCACATTAACGCCCCGGAATCGCGCCCCGCTTTTCGCCTTTGCCTTCCCAGTTTTCCAAAGCTGCCATTGCCTCTTCTGCTGTTTCCACAAAACGGAACAGTTTCAAATCTTCCGCAGAGATCGTACCGGCATCTGCGAGCGCCTCCCAATTGATGATCTTTTCCCAGAAACTTTGACCAAAGAGCAAGAACGGCACCTGCTCCATGCGCCCGGTCTGGATCAACGTCAGTGCCTCAAACATTTCGTCCAGCGTGCCAAATCCGCCGGGAAAAATACAAATCGCCGAGGCGCGCATCAGAAAATGCATTTTGCGGATACCGAAGTAGTGAAAGTTGAAGCAAAGCTCCGGCGTGACATAGGTGTTTGGCGCCTGTTCATGTGGCAGCACAATATTCAGGCCAATCGACCGCCCGCCCGCATCCCGCGCACCGCGATTGCCCGCCTCCATAACGCCCGGACCGCCGCCGGTCACGATGACGTCATCAGACCCACCGTTTAGCATCGACTTCTCTGTCATCATCCGGGCAAAGCGCCGCGCCTCGTCATAGTATTTCGACAGCTCCGCCAGCGCCTGGGTGCGCGCGGTGGCTTTCCGGGCCGGTTCGGGGATGCGCGCGCCGCCAAACAGAACGATGGTCGAGTTCACTTTGGCTTCGTTCATCAGCAGTTCGGGTTTGAGCAGTTCAAGCTGCAACCGGACGGGACGCAATTCTTCACGGTACATGAATTCTTCATCAGCAAAGGCCAACGCATAAGAAGGCGCGCGGGTTTGCGGGGTGTCCGGGATATGACATGCGGCTTCGCGGTCTTGCTGACTGTCACGGAACGGGTGCCGGCGGTGATCTTTCATCGGTTTTGGGTGTCCTGCCTTGTTTGCAAGCAAACTTGCCCGACTGAGGATGGTTTGCAAGGGCCGATGACGCGGTGTTGAGCGTTGATTGATACGCACGCGCCCGCTAGAAGCCAATGAAACGAGGTTACGGAGAATCCCCCATGTCCAATGCTGCCCTTGAAACCGCCATCGAAGCCGCGTGGGACGCCCGCGATACGATCACCCCTTCGACGGTAGGTGAAACCCGCGATGCGATCGAAGATACGCTGAATGCGCTTGATAGCGGTCAACTCCGAGTGGCGGAAAAGCAGGACGATGGCAGCTGGCACGTAAACCAATGGGCCAAAAAGGCCGTGTTGCTGGGTTTCCGGATCAAGGACATGGAACCGCAAGAGGGCGGCCCGCAGGCTGGCGGCTGGTGGGACAAGGTTGATAGCAAATTCAAAGGCTGGGGGGCAGCCCAATGGCAGGCCGCCGGGTTCCGCGCCGTGCCCAGCTGTGTTGTGCGCAGATCGGCCTATATCGCCCCCGGCGTCGTATTGATGCCGTCGTTTGTGAACCTTGGGGCCTATGTCGGTGAGGGCACGATGGTGGATACCTGGGCCACTGTCGGATCCTGCGCGCAAATCGGCAAGAACGTTCACCTGTCCGGCGGCGTAGGCATTGGTGGCGTGTTGGAGCCGATGCAGGCAGGCCCCACAATCATCGAGGACAACTGTTTTATCGGGGCGCGGTCCGAGGTTGTGGAAGGCTGTATCGTCCGCGAAGGCTCTGTTCTTGGTATGGGCGTGTTCATCGGCCAGTCCACCAAGATCGTTGACCGCGAGACCGGCGAAGTGATGTACGGCGAAGTGCCGCCCTATTCAGTTGTCGTGGCCGGCTCCATGCCCTCCAAGAACAATGTTAGCCTTTATTGCGCAGTGATCGTCAAACGGGTCGACGAGCGGACCCGTTCCAAGACCGGTATCAACGAATTGCTGCGTGACTAGAGGATACAGTTCGACATGATCATCAGCCGCCTTCTGGCGCGCAAGCGCATCGCGGCGGGCGTGCGCCCGTCATTCAAGGCCGCATGGCTGCCGGTCGCGGCGGATGTCATCATCATTTCGCTTTTGCTCGCCTCGCTGTTCCTGCCTGCGGTTTCGCTGACCATCGTGATGGACCTGACCCTGTTCTGGCGCATTCTGGCACTGATGCTGCTGATCTACGCGCCCTTGCAGATCGTTATCATCGTCTCGACAATCTGGGCCGTCCGCTCGCGCTGGGAAGAGAAAGACAGCAAATGACCAAAAAAGAAAGCCGCCAGCAGGTCTATACCCTGCTTGTCGAGGTCGGGCGCAATGCCGGCGATGGCCTGCCTGATGAGGCTACGGGTGCTGCCCTGATGTGCTATGCCAGCGGCGTGGACGAGGCCGAGGCGGTGCGCGAAACCGTAGCAATTCTCAAGCAGGCCGATCTCGCGCCGCTAGACGTATCGGGCTATGGCACATTGGACGAGCGATTGGCCGAAGGCCATGATATTTCAGATGATGAAAAGGCGCTGATGACACGGGCTCTGGAAGAAAACAGCGTGATTGTCGCACAGATGACGCCTTTCTTTGATAAGGCGGACTAGCCAATGGTGCCGCCACATATCCGGTCCTGATCGCGTATGTCTGTGATCCTCCATGCCGCCCTTCCTCCGGCCCAATCCGGCGCGCCCCGCCTGCCCGGCACCATGCCTTGTGACGCGAAAGACTGGTTGCGGGTGGATGAGGCCTATGGCGCGCAGATGGCCTACCGCGCGCAGTTGCTGGCCGACCGTCCCGAAGCGGTGCTTTATGAAAACGACACCACCCGGCAGACAGCGGGTGAGGTGCTGCAAGAAGCGCTGCTTGTCTTGCCCGATCTGGGGTTCTCGGTTGCGGATGATCATGTGATCTGCCCCGATGGCCGCCGCGTTCTGATTGATCAGGCTGGCCCGCTGCGGACCCTTGGTCATCTTGTGCAAGAAGATATCTGTGTCCTTGAAAAGCGCGGCGACGAGCATGTCATGACCAGTGCCGTCTTGTGTTTTCCCGCCAATTGGCGCCTCGCCGAAAAGATCAACCGCCCGCTGACCGGCATCCACGAACCGGTCGCAGAATATGATCCAAACATCGCCCGCCGCGTCCAAAGGCTGTTTGACGGGGTGCAGGTGGGCCGCCCGCTCTGGCGGTTCAACAAGCTCTTTTATGCCGATCCCGATCTGCATCAGCCCCATCGACAGGCAATAACGGATGACATGCGGTTTGTCAGATCCGAGCGGCAGTGCATTCTGCGGATGCCCCGCACCCAAGCCGTGATCTTTACGATTCATTCGTTCGTTGTGTGCGCCTAGACCTGCATCATCAAATTGCATCCCCGCCCGCTTCCCGCTAGCCATAACGCAAAGGAGCCAGCCTGATGCCGATTGATCCCGTTGCCCTGACCGCTGAACTGGTCCGTTGCCCCTCTGTCACACCGCAGGAAGGCGGCGCGCTGGTGCTGCTGGAGGATGTCTTGTCCAAGGGCGGTTTCACCTGCACGCGGGTTGATCGCGGTGGGGTCAGCAACCTTTATGCCCGCTGGGGGCGGCAAGGCGCCAACCGCACATTTGGTTTCAACGGACATACCGATGTGGTGCCTTTGGGGGATGAAGACGCATGGACGATGCCGCCATTTGGGGCCGAGATCAAGGATGGTTATCTTTATGGTCGCGGGTCCACCGACATGAAATCCGGTGTCGCCGCTTTTGCCGCCGCCGCAGTTGACTTTGTGACCGAAACTCCGCCCGACGGCGCTGTTGTTCTGGCCATCACCGGGGATGAGGAAGGTGAGGCGCTGCATGGCACGACAGCCCTGCTTGACTGGATGGCCGCGAACAACGAGGCGATGACCGTCTGTCTTGTGGGCGAACCCACCTGCCCGAACGTGATGGGTGAGGCAATGAAGATCGGGCGGCGCGGTTCGCTGACCGCATTCTTTGAGGTGACCGGCCAGCAGGGACATGCCGCCTATCCGCATCGCGCAAAAAACCCGATGCCAGCGATGGTCCGGCTGATGGATGTACTGTCAGCCCGCGTGCTGGATGAGGGGACCGACCATTTCGATCCTTCCTCCCTGCAGGTTCTGACGATTGATACCGGCAACCCGGCGACGAATGTGATCCCCGCCCAGACCGAGGCGACAGTGAACATCCGGTTCAATGATACCCACAGCGCGGCAGAGCTGACGCGGTGGATGCAGCAGGAGGCCGATAAGGTTGCGGCAGAATTCGGCGTGAAGGTCGGGATGCAGGCGCGGATCACCGGCGAAAGCTTTGTCACCCCGCCCGGAGAACTGTCCGACCTGATCGGCAAGGCGGTTGAGGCCGAAACAGGGCGCAAGCCGGACCTTTCCACTTCTGGCGGGACCTCAGATGCGCGGTTTGTCAAGCATCACTGCCCGGTGGTGGAATTCGGGCTGGTCGGCAAGACCATGCATCAGGTGGATGAACGGGTCGCGGTCGCGCAGATCGGGCAGCTTCGGGCGATCTACAAGCGGATTTTGGCGGATTATTTTGCGTAGCACGCAGGTTTTGGCGAAAGATCTGCGAAAATCTCTTGCAAGAGATTTGCCCAATTTCTTGTCAAGAAATTGGCGCATGACGCATTGCCATGCTAGGGCTGCGCCATGACACGCATCCCTTCCAAATCCGAAATCCTCGCCTGGATTTCCGAGCACCCGACCAAAGCCTCGAAACGTGATATCGCCAAGGCATTTGGTATCAAAGGGGCCGCCCGGATCGACCTCAAGCGCCTGCTGAAAGAGCTTGAGGACGACGGCAAGCTGACCAAGCGCCGCAGTTCCTATCGCGATGCCGAGGACCTGCCGCCCGTTGCCGTTCTGGAGATTGTCGGAGCTGACACCGATGGTGACCTTTTCGCCCGTCCGATGGAGTGGAAAGGCGAAGGCGCCGAGCCGCGCATTCTGATGATTCTGCGCGCGAGCGATCCCGCCCTTGGCCCCGGCGACCGTATTCTTGGCCGTCTGACCGTTGATCAATCCGAGGATCACAGCCACACCGCCCGCATGATCCGCCGGATTGGCACCAATCCGCTGCGTATTCTGGGGGTGTTTCGTGACGGGTCCGAAGGCGGTCGCCTTCTGCCCATCGACAAAGGCGCTGACAAACAATGGATCGTGCCCGCAGGGGCCACCGGGGGTGCTAGGGATGGTGAACTGGTCGAGGCGGAACAGGCCGGGCCAAAAGGGCGGATGGGCTTGCCAAAGGCGCGGATCCTGGCCCGGCTAGGTGATCCGACCGCACCGCGCGCGGTATCGCTGATTGCCATTCACCAACATGGCATTCCCGATCATTTCCCCGATGAGGTCATCACAGAGGCGGACAGCGCCAAACCTGCGGGTTTGAAAGGCCGCAAGGACCTGCGCGATCTGCCCTTGATCACGATTGACCCCTGGGATGCCCGCGACCATGATGACGCCTGCTTTGTCGAGGCGGACACCGACCCCAGGAACGCGGGCGGTTTCATCATCTGGGTCGCCATTGCAGACGTGGCCCATTACGTCACACCGGGGTCCGAGCTTGATCGTGAGGCGCGCAAGCGTGGCAATTCCACCTACTTCCCGGATCGTGTGGTACCGATGCTGCCCGACCGTCTGTCAGGCGACCTGTGCTCGCTGCACGAAGGGGTTGAGCGCGCCTGTCTGGCGGTCGCGATGCGGATCGATGCCGCAGGCAACAAGATAGATCACGCCTTTCACCGCGGCCTGATGAAATCGGTCGCCTCGCTCAACTATGAAGAGGTGCAGGCCGCCGCTGATGGTCAGCCTAATGACAAAACGGCCCCGCTGATGGCAGAGATCATCGCGCCACTCTATCAGGCCTTTGCGGCGCTGATGACGGCCCGCGCCCAGCGCCAGCCGCTTGAGCTGGACCTGCCTGAGCGTCAGATCGCGCTCAATGATGCCGGCAAGGTCACGGCGGTGAATTTCAAGGACCGGCTGGACGCCCATCGCCTGATCGAGGAATTCATGGTGCTGGCAAATGTGGCGGCGGCTGAAACGCTTGTTGCGATGAAATCGCCACTGCTGTTTCGGGTCCATGAAGAACCGAGCCCTGAAAAGCTGGAAGCACTGCGCGAGGTCGCGACGGCCTCTGGCCTTGTTCTGGCAAAGGGGCAGGTTCTCAGGACGTCGCACCTCAACAGGCTGTTGGCAGGAGCCGAAGGGACCGAAAACGACGAGTTGATCAACATGGCCACCCTGCGGTCGATGACGCAGGCCTATTATTTTCCTGAAAATTTCGGCCATTTCGGCTTGGCCTTGCGCGCCTATGCCCATTTCACCTCGCCCATTCGCCGGTACGCCGACCTGATCGTGCATCGCGCGCTGATCGCCGCTCATGGCTGGGGCGATGAGGATGGGTTGAGCGCTTGGGATGTGGAGCATCTGACTGAAACCGCCAAACAGATCAGCGATACCGAGCGCCGCTCGATGATGGCCGAACGCGACACGACCGATCGCTACCTGGCCGCGTTTCTGTCAGATCGCATCGGGGCCGAACTGACCGGACGGATCAGCGGGATCGCCAGGTTCGGGGTCTTTGTGAAGCTCGATGAAACCGGTGCGGATGCGATGATCCCGATCCGCAGTCTGGGACGCGAATATTTCCACTATGACGCCGAGAGCCAGACCCTGATGGGGTCGGACACAGGGCTGGTGATAGGCTTGGGTCAGCGGGTCACGGTCAAACTGGCCGAAGCCGCGCCGGTCACGGGTGGGTTGATTGTTGAACTGCTCACACTTGAAGAACGCGCGATGCCGCGAGGCCCGTCTCGTGGGCGGGGCAAGCCGCCGCAGCGCAAGGCGGGTTCGGCCCGCAAGAAGGCGGCAAAGACGGCGCGCAAGGTCAAACGCAAGCGCAAGTGACATGGGGTCTGACCCTAGCTGTCAGGCAGATGATATGTCAGCCCATGCCGGATCAATAACCCAAGTCGCTCTGGCGCGATATCGTGAGCGCTTTCAAAGATGACGGCACGATTGCCATCAATCCTGTCCATATCAGGGAAAGTGGCCGCGTAGGTGCTGATGATCTGCGTGCCGCAATGGGCAAAGATTGCCGCGTCTCCGGTCCTTGTCACACCGATCCGCAAGGTCGAACCGGATTTCGTATCCGGCGTGATGTAAGATGGCTGGCCCCAACGGAGGGTTTCCGTGATCTGCCCCGCCTCTGGAGTCTGCGCTGCGACCTCGAAGATCAGATCACGCAAGATCAGTGCGGTCGCGCGGGCCGTCGCGGGCAGCGCGTCAAAGGCGTCTGCAACGGCGGGGCTGGCAAAAGGCGGGATGAGCGCATCGGTCATGCACCGAGGCTAACATCGGCGGAAAAATGATCAATGCAGCGCGCCAATCGGCGTGTTTTGGACCTGCTGTGAAAAGAGTGACTGCTCACCGGGGTGTTTTACAATAGGCTGGTTCAGGAATGGAGGCACCATGCATCGCAGGCATTTCGTTCTATCCGGTCTTTTAGCACTGCCGCTGCCGCAAGTGGCCTTGGCGCATGTTGCTGCCTTTCAAAACTGGATCGGAGATTTCCGGCGACGCGCGCGGCGCGAAGGTATCTCGGAGCGCACATTTGACGCCGCCTTTGCTGACATCCGCTATCTGCCGGACAGCATTGCTCGCGACAATAATCAATCTGAATTCGTGCGTCCCTTGGCCGACTACATCGCCACCGCCGCATCCGAAACCCGGGTGCGAAATGGCCGCGACCTGCTGCGCCGACACGCTACCCTGCTGGCACAAATCGACGCCCGGTTTGATGTCGAACCACATGTTGTCACCGCCGTCTGGGGCATGGAAAGCAACTTTGGCCAAAGACGCGGTGATACGCCTCTGATCTCGACCTTGGCGACGCTGTCTTTTGACGGGCGCCGTGGCGCGTTTTTTGAAGCCCAGCTCATCGCGGCCTTGAAAATTCTGCAAAACGGCGATGTGGAGCCCCACAACATGACCGGCTCATGGGCAGGTGCGATGGGGCATACACAGTTCATCCCGACCTCATACGAGGCCTATGCCGTGGATTTCACCGGCGATGGGCGGCGCGATATCTGGGCGGATGACCCCAGTGATGCGCTCGCCTCGACCGCCGCATATTTTCGGCGGTTCGGCTGGCGCAAGGGCCAACCCTGGGGGGTAGAGGTGGCGTTGCCGCAGGGCTTTGACTTTGGCCAAACCGCGCGCGCCGTCACCCGCCGCCCCGGCGATTGGGCGCGCCTTGGCGTGGTGGGCGCTGATCGGCAGCCGGTGCCGGATTACGGCGGGGCGACGCTCAGCACGCCAACCGGCGCGGGTGGGCCTGCCTTCCTGTTGTTTGACAACTATGATGTCATTTCGCGCTATAACAACGCCGAGGCCTATATCATCGGCGTCGGCCATTTGTCGGACCGGATCCGTGGCGCGGGCCCGTTGCATGTCGCTTTTCCCGCGGATGAGCGGCGGTTGCGCCGCGCCGAGCGGCGCGAGTTGCAGCAGCGCCTGACCAATGCCGGGTTTTCAACCAGAGGCGTAGACGGGCGGATCGGGCCCAATTCGCGCGCCGCCATACAGGCCTATCAGCGCAGTGTGGGGCTGCCTGCTGATGGACACCCGTCGCTGGCGTTGTTGCAAAGGCTCCGGTGAGCAGACCTGACCAACCATTCAACCGTTCAGCTTCTTCCAGGCTTGGCTGGCGCGGATGCTTATAGCTTTGGGCCAAACTCCGCCAGGACCTGCGCATAAACAGCGCGTTTGAATGGCACGATACTGTCCACCAACTGCTCCGCCGGCAGCCATTGCCACGCTGTAAACTCCGGCGTTGCGGTGTCCAGATCAATCTGATTGTCCAGCCCGTGATAACGCATCAGGTACCATTTCTGCTCCTGCCCGCGATAACGGCCTTTCCAGATATGCGGGACCAGTTCATGCGGCAGGTCATAGCGGATCAGGCCCGCACTTTCGGCCTCGATCGTGACCAGTTTCGCGGGCACACTGGTTTCTTCTTCCAATTCGCGCAGTGCCGCGTCGCGGCTGCTTTCACCCTTGTCCACACCGCCCTGAGGCATTTGCCAGGCATCGGTGTCACGATCCTTGCGCTGGGCGACAAAGACATGGCCGCGCGGATTGGCCAGCATGATGCCGACGCAAGGGCGATAGGGCAGTTCAGCAATTTCTTCTGGGGTCATGAATGGGCCTTGGTGTTTCATTGGGCGTCCCTGATGATGTGGCCCAAGATAAAGCGCAAGGCCAGAGGTTATGCGATAACAAGCCGGGTTTCATGGTTTATGCGCGCCGCAATCCAGCGCAGGTGATCGGGGCGGAATGCCACGCATCCGGCGGTGGGGCGTCCAGGGCCGCGCCATGCGTGGAGAAAGATGGCAGAGCCGCGGCCTTTGACCGGATAGGGCCAGTTCCAGTCGGTCAGGATAATCAGATCATACATGGGATCGGCGCGGCGCAGCCGTTCATGGCTAAAAGGATGGGGTGCGCGCACCATGTGATTGTAAGCGGGATCACGTACATCATCAGACCAAAGATCCGACGGACCAATCGGCACGGCCCAATTTGCCGGTCGTGCCATCCGGTCAGGGCGGTAGAGCATCCCGACAATCCGGTGAACCCCGCGCGGGGTCGCCCCGTCGCCCTCTGTCTTGCGCGCCGTCCGGCCACCCCGCCCGATGGTACAGGCAAAGCGGCGGTTCAGGAAACGGACCTGTGTAGAGGTCAGGATCAGATCGGTGCATTTCATGTGGCGGACCGTAGCGCGAGGACCATGGCGGGGATAGGGGCGCATGGCAGGGTTTTGTGCACCCATTCTTCCTGATTCAAAACATGACGCCACGTTAGGCGTGATCTGATTGACCAAGATCAATGTGCGTATCTGCGCAAACCCTTAGAGTTGGATGAGCTTATACAACACAGGTGACTGAAATGACTCGCTTTGCTTTCCTGGCTGCTATTGTGGCCTCTCCCGCAATCGCCGACCAGCGTGACTACGGATATATGATGGACGGCAGCTATGGTTCCGGCTTTGGCATGATGTTCGGGCCTGTGCTCTGGCTTATCGTTCTGGGGCTCGTTGTGGCTGGTGTGATCTGGCTGGTGCGCCGGTTCGACCAGGATGCCCACCAGACCGGCAAATCCAGCGCCGCCTCAGAGCTCGACCTGCGCTTTGCGCGCGGTGAGATCGATGCGGAAGAATATGCATCCCGCAAAAAACTGCTGAATACCTAGGACAGCAAAGACAATCACGGGCGTGATTGTCGATTTGTCATGGGCACGCATGGAAGGGCTTGGCCGGTGGTCAGGCCCTTACAACAGATGCCCGGATTTCGCGGCTTTCGTGGCCAGATACGCTTGGTTATGCTGGTTTTCACCGACCTTTAGCGGGACCCGTTCACTAACAGTGATCCCACAAGCGTCCATTCGCGCGACTTTGGCGGGATTATTGGTCAGAAGTCGGACGGATGAAAACCCCATCCGCTTCAGTATTTCTGCGCCGATCCGGAAGTCGCGCTCGTCATCTTCAAACCCAAGCCGGTGGTTTGCCTCGACCGTATCAAACCCCTGATCCTGCAAGGAGTAGGCCCGCATCTTGTTGGCAAGCCCGATGCCCCGCCCTTCCTGATTGAGGTAAAGCAACACCCCTGCCCCTTCGGCCCCCATCTGCGCCAGCGCGCCGCGCAGTTGCGGGCCGCAATCGCATTTCAACGACCCCAGCAAGTCGCCGGTAAAACAGGCCGAATGCAGCCGCGACAGCACCGGCAGGCTGCGGTCGGGTTGGCCGATTTCAACGGCATAATGCTCTTCGGCCCCGTCATCAGGGCGGAATATATGCAAGCGCCCTGCCTCTGAGACATCCAAAGGCAGGCGCGCCGAGATGATGGGGTTCAACGGGCTGAGGCCGGTGTCCAGAGCTGCATCCTCGGGAATGAGGGTCAGATTGTTTTGCCCCGCAAATCCTGCGGCATCAGCCAGATGCAAGAGTACCGCAGCGGGCAGCAGGCGCGCCGCCTTCACCATTGCAATCGCGGCGCGATGCAGGTCGGCTGATCCGTCACGCTCGGTGTGCAGCGGCCCTTTCATCGGCGCACGCAGATCATCTGCGGGGTCTGCGATGGCCCGTACCCAGTTCAAAGTGGCGTCAGGCGGCAGCACGATCCGCGCAATATCGCCATCATAGGCCCGTGCCTTCAACGTCTCAGCGCGCCAGTCTGTCACGGCCAGAACGGCCTGCCCGCCCAGCGTTCGCAAATCCGCCAACCGCGCGGCATCCAGCGTCTCTGCCGCCAAAACCACGGCACCACCTTCCAGCACGACAGGCACACCCATGCGCAAATCTGCACGGGCGCGGGCCAGTCGTTCAGTGATGTCGGGGGCAAATCCCATATGTCCACACCTTTGATTTGTTTCAACAGATAGTGGTTTGCGCCACAAATTGAAACATTTGCACAGCAAATCACACGTCCGTGTGAAACAGTGAAGCGATTGGTTGTTTGCGATGCAGACAAAGCACAAATCTAGTTGCGAGACCAAGGAGGATGTCATGGGTCAACTCAAAAAGATTCTACTGGTGGACGATGATGATGACCTGCGCGATGCGCTGGGCGAACAGTTGTTGATGACCGAAGACTTTGACGTCTTTGAGGCAGACGACGGGGCCAGCGCCATGGTGAAGGCCAAGGAGGGGCTCTATGATCTGATGATCCTCGACGTGGGCCTGCCCGACACCGACGGTCGCGAATTGTGTCGCCTGATGCGCAAGCAAGGTGTCAAATGCCCGATCCTGATGCTGACGGCGCAAGACAGCGATTCCGACACCATTCTGGGGCTTGATGCCGGTGCAAACGATTATGTCTCTAAACCCTTCAAATTCCCCGTTCTTTTGGCCCGGATTCGCAGCCAGCTACGGACCCACGAACAATCCGAGGATGCGGTTTTCCAGCTTGGGCCATATACGTTCAAGCCCGCCCAGAAACTGCTGCTGACCGAGGATGACAAGAAGGTCCGCCTGACCGAGAAAGAGACCAATATCCTTAAATTCCTCTATCGCGCGACCGAAGGTGTTGTCGCCCGTGATGTGCTGCTGCACGAGGTTTGGGGCTATAATGCAGGCGTGACCACGCACACATTGGAGACACATATTTACCGTCTTCGCCAAAAAATTGAACCAGATCCGTCAAATGCTCGCCTTCTTGTCACCGAATCCGGTGGCTATAGATTAGTGGCCTAGTACCCCACACGGTGATTCTGAGCCTTCCCTCTCACCATCACCGGGTTCTCAGGTTCCCGCCGGAGATCGGGTGTTTATCTCCACCTCCCTGTTGGACTTGCCCGGGCTTCGCGCCCGGGCTTTTTTTGACTCTGGCAATTTGTCTCACAAGGCCTATTTGTAAAATCAATCAATCAAGAGGAGACCCAAGATGAAAGCAGCCAAAGACTTTATGGCTGAAGCCAATGCCATCGTACCGCGCCTGAGCGCCGAGGAGGCGATCGCAAGGCATAACGCCGGCGGCGGTGTCTTTGTTGATCTGCGCGACAGCGGAATGATTGCGAAAAGCGGGACTATCAAAGGCGCGCATCGCATCACACGCGGCATGATCGAATTTGCAGCAGACCCAGCGACGCCCCACCACAACGACGCCTTGCAGAAAGACGCGGATATCTATCTGGTCTGCGGCGCAGGCGGTCAGGCGGCCTTGGCGGGCAAGACCCTTAAAGAGATGGGGTTTGAAAACGTGACCAACGTCGGCGGTTTCGGTGACTGGAAAGAAGCCGGCGGTCCGACCGAAGACTAAGGTCCGGCCCCTAGGCCAGCGCCTGATTCCAATCAGCGATAAGGTCGCGGATATCCTCGATCCCGACCGAGACACGGATCAGGTTTTCCGGAACACCGGTGTGCGGCTCCAGCGTGTGCCGGTGTTCCACAAGGCTTTCCACGCCGCCCAGCGACGTGGCACGCAGGAAAAGCTCAAGTTTGCCGACGATGCGCAATGCATCTTCCCTGCCGCCTTTCACAAGCACCGACAGCAGGCTGCCAAACCCACCGGACATCTGCCGCTTTGCCGTCGCGTGACCACAGTGCGAAGGCAAGCCGGGGAAAAATACATCATCCACCGCATCATGCGCCAGCAAGTGCTCGGCCAGTTTCTGCGCGTTTTGCGACATCCGCTCGACCCGTAGTGGCAAAGTGCGCATGGCACGGATCAGCAACCACGCCTCGAAAGGGCCAAGCATTGCGCCTGCCATTTTACGGTCACTGCGGATCATGTCCCAGATCGCGGCACCGGTGGCCCGGGTCGAAAGAACCCCGGCGACGACGTCCGAATGACCGTTGATTGCCTTGGTGGCCGAATGCATTGCGATATCTGCGCCATGGTCGAGTGCGCGCATCAGGATCGGAGTGGCGGCCGTGCCATCGACGACCAGTATGGCATCCGAGGCGGCTTTGATCTGCGCGATATCAACGATGGCCAGCCAGGGGTTTGACGGTGTTTCGATGAACACAAGGTCCGCATTTTTCTGTTGGCAAAGCGAAGGCAAGGCGTCGACCTCTGCTTCGATCAACACGATCTCGCGCCGCGTGCAGAAATCGCGCACCCAAGCTGTTGTTCCCCAGTAGATTCCCGATTGCAAAATTGCGGTGCCGCCATTGGGCAATGTCCGAAACACCGCCGCAATCGCAGCCATGCCTGACGGGAAAAGCAGCGTTTCTTCCGCCCCTTCCAGCCTGCGCAAAACCTCTTCGGCTTGCCGCAGGTTATCAGAATCGGCCCGCGCATAGGTATTGTCGGGGCGGATCAGCGCATAGTCCTTGTCGCGCAGATAGGTTGTTGAGGGTTGCAATGCCGGCACGACCCCGCCTGTTTGCGGATCAACAGCGCCAGCGGCATGCGCGGCAATGGTGGCAGGTTTGGTGTATTTTTCCATACAGTCTTGTGCCGTGCGTTCCGCCCCGGATGCAAGCCGAGACTAGGTTACAAATTCATCCCGTGCATAGCCTTGCAGGAACAGCAGGGCCGTCAGGTCACCATGGTTGATCCGCATTTCGCAACGGGCCTGCACTGCGGGTTTGGCATGTAGGGCCACACCGGTGCCTGCCAGATCGAGCATCCCCAGATCATTTGCCCCGTCCCCAACAGCCAGTACATCGCGCGGTGACAGACCCAACCGACCGGTGATGTCCTGCAAGGCGTCGACCTTGGCGGCTTTGCCAAGGATTGGTCGCCCGACATCACCCGTCAGTTTGCCCTCTGCCGCCAGCAGCGTATTCGCCCGGTTTTCATCAAATCCAAGCGCGGCCGCAACCCGCGCGGTGAATGCGGTGAACCCGCCGGACACCAGCGCCGCATAGGCCCCGTGCGCCTTCATTGTGCTCACCAGTTCGTATCCGCCGGGCGTATAGGTAATGCGCTCATCCAGTACCTTCTCGATCATCGCCTCTGGCAGGTCTTTCAGCAGGCCGACCCGTTCGATCAAAGCCGCTTCGAAGTCCAGATCGCCGTTCATCGCCCGCGCTGTGATGCCTGCGACATGCGCGCCGACGCCAGCCTCGGCAGCCAGTTCGTCAATGCACTCCTGCCGGATCATCGTGCTGTCCATATCAGCCAGCAACATGCGCTTGCGCCGCCCTTCAAGCGGCTGGATCACCAGATCGACGCATCCGTTTTGCAGATCCGCCCAGACATCCCATTGGTTGTCGGGAACAGCGGGAATTGCAAATTCAGCCGCTTCATCTATGGCCAGCCAGTTCACATCGCCTCCACCCCAGGCATTGCGCAGGCTATCAACCAGAGCAGCGTCCAGATTGGTTTCCGTAGGCGTGGTGATCAGTGTGACGACCTGCATGGGGACCTCCATTGCATCATTGCGCAAGGTCTAGCGCCAAGGAGCCGGAGCCGCACCCCCAAAAACGGCGAAAATATTCTGACCGGAACCGGGACGGTCATGTCGCGGCTGAGCCAGCCCCTCAGTCAACCTCCGTTTGGATAAAGCAAGAGAACGCTCGGGCAGCGGTTTCGCGCTCGAAATCCGCGGCGATCCCGGCTGCTGAGAGTTCGTCCAGTACATCCGCCTCACGGCTCCGGTTTTCGATCCCCCGGAAATCGTCGTTCGCCGCCTTGTCGTTGCGCTGCCTCAGGCCGTGGCCAGGATCGCGAGGCCCAGCACCACCACCCCGCCCCCAAGCGCCAGCTTGACGCCGTCACGGTGGTGCAGGTTCCAGCGCGCCAGCCGGTTCAGTCCGGTCCGCGACGAAGCAATCAGCAGGATTGTCACCAGCGGCAGGATGAACATGATGTTGTAGATCAGCAGGTAACCGTAGCTGACCGCGAAATCGGTCTGCAGCGCCAGGAGGCTGACAATGGCGATATAGACCGCTCCCGAGCAGGGAACGGTGCACAGGCTGACCAGCGCGCCGAGCCCGAACATGGTCGCCGCCGAGGCCGCGCCGTCGACTCCGCGCGTCCTGTCGGCGATCCAACGCGGGGCGCCAAGGCGCGGGCCGATGCCGGGCAGGAAATAATCCTTCAGCATCCAGAGCCCCAAAAGCACCGACAGAAGGGCCCCGATACGTGCGCCAAGGTGATTCTGCGCCAACGTGGTCGAAATCTGCATCAGCCCGGTACCCAGAACGAGGTAGGCCAGGAAAATGGCGAGGACAAAGGCGCCGCCGTTCAGCAGGAGTCGCCGCCGGGCCAGCGTCACGCCGTCCGCGCCCGCCTTGCCCATCGTCGCGAGAAGTGCGGCGACAAAGAGCAAAAGCAGGGTGAAGGAACAGGGGTTAATACCATCCACAAACCCGGCAACCAGGATCGTCGGCAGGGTAATCTCAGGCCGGGTCAGAAACCCGGTGGCGCTGCCGGCAAGGTTCGCCGGGGCCTGCATCCAGCCGGCGGCGAGTCCGACCGCCAATGCAGCGATCAAGGCGACCGACGCCCCGACCAGTACCGGTCGTTGCGCACCCATGCTCAGGCCTCCACAACCAGTTGGCCGTGCATGTAGGGATTGGCCTTGCCGCCGCAGCAGACGCCGCAGTAGAAATCATAGGTGCCGGGCCGATCCACCGTAAAGCTGACGCGGGACTCGCTCAGCGGACCGACCATGAAGTCGAGCCCCAGCTCATCAATGGCGAGCTGGTGCCAGCCACCACCATCGGAATGCAGGGAATTGTCACGGTTGATCAATTGCAGATCGATCGGAACGCCGGCCCGCGCGCGCAGAACGTTCGGGGCAAAACCGCCCATCGAGATGCTGACGGGCGTGGCGTCTGCAGGCGTGACAAGCGTGGCCTGGCGCACAACAGGCCAGAGAAAATAGCCTGACGCACCGAGCGCGCCGGCCCCGATTAGTCCAAAGGCCAGCACACTGCGGCGGCTCGGGCTGCCAGGCGGCGTCTGGTGCGCGGGCTTCAGGCCCTGATCGGGTGGCGTCTTTGTGGCGTTTCTTGTCATGGGTTAGGCTCTTTCGCTTGGCGTGTTCGTGGGTCGGGGTCGACGTACATCTCCGGCGCCGACCCTGGCAGGCGGCTTCATTCCGCCCGTTTCAGCGGGCCATCAACCCGGGCCGCCTCGATCTCGTCGCCGTTAAGGTCGAGCGTGGCATACTCCTCTTCGGTGATCGGGTCCGCGATGCGACGGAAACAGGCCGGGGTCGCGGTCGGAAAACAGGCCAAAGGACCGGAACGGACAGGGCCAGAGCGATCAGGATCAACGTCATCTTGGGTGCCTCCTTTCAGTTTCGCGCCTGACAGCTTTTCTGCGGCACTCAAAGAGTAGACGCCGCTCGCCGCATCCGATTACACGCCGACCGACCTATTTTTCCGAAGTTTCCGCGCAAGGCACCCGCCGTTCCGCCAAAACGATCTGGTAAAGCCCGCCGAATAAGCACCGTTCATGCCACTGGAATCGGTCTGGCGTGGACGAGAGCGAACGCATCAGCCGTCGCCACATGCTGTCGGCGAAGGGTTCCAGAAGGCCGAAAACGGTGCGCATTGACCACAACATGGCCGCCAAAGCGTTTCGAGATTAACTTGAAACACACCCCGTATCGCAACCTGCGTTCGACCGAAGGGAGGGGCAGCGAATTGCGAACCATATCAAACGCAAGACGCTCTAGCGGAAAGATTATCTGCCCTGCACCTTATGTGTCGACGCCAGCAGGTTGATAGGGCGCGTCGGCATTCTTGAACAGAATGTAGATCGCCGGAATGACCAGCACCGTCAGCAATGTCGATGAAATCAGCCCGAACAACAGCGAAATTGCCAGGCCCTGAAAGATTGGATCCGTCAGGATGACCGAGGCCCCGATCATCGCAGCAATCGCCGTCAGCAGGATCGGCTTGAACCGGATCGCTCCTGCGCGCAGCAGGGTCTCGCGCAGCGGTTCACCCGCAACCGCCCCGTGTCGGATGAAATCGACCAGCAGGATCGAGTTTCGCACGATGATACCCGCCAGAGCGATGAACCCGATCATTGAGGTCGCAGAAAAGGCCGCACCATACAGCCAGTGACCGAAAACGATGCCGATGAAGGTAAGCGGGATCGGCGTCAGGATGATCAGCGGCACCCGGAACGACCCGAACTGCGCCACCACCAGCACATAGATCGCCAGGATCGCCACGCCAAAGGCCGCGCCCATGTCGCGGAAGGTGACGTAGGTAACCTCCCATTCGCCATCCCAGAGCAACGTCGGTGTGGTATCGCTGTCGGGCTGTCCGGCCAGGCTTATTTCAGGGCGCGGCACTGCATCTGACCAGGGCCGGTCATCCAGCGCCTGCTGCACTGCCAGCATGCCGTAGATCGGAGCCTCGAAATCGCCCGCCATCTCGGCCATCACCATTTCGGCGAAGCGGCCATCGCGGCGAAAGATCGGGTAACTGCCCAACTCCTCGGTGACCGAAACCACATCGCCCAGTTCCACCACGCCCCGGTCTCCGGGCAGCAGGTTGGCAGGCACCGGGGTCGAGGCCATGCTTTCGGACCAGGTCAGCTCGCTACGCGGCAGCGCCACCCGGATCTCGGTCGGATCGCGGCCCTCGCCGCGATGCGAATAGCCCACGGGAACGCCGTCAAACAGGGCCTGGATAGTGTTGTAGACATCGCTTTGACGCACCCGGAAGAATTCCAGACTATCCTGGTCGATGGCCAAACGCAGGCGCGGACGCGGGACGCCAAAACTGTCCTCGATATCGACGATATAGGGCACCGAGGCAAAGGCCGCGCTAACCTCTTTGGCAACGGCACGGCGGGTTTCTGCGTCAGGCCCGTAGATCTCGGCCAGCAGCGTCGCCAGAACCGGCGGCCCCGGGGGGATCTCGGCGATGGAGATCGAGCCGCCTTCGGGCAGGTCGATTTCGGCCAGCAATTCACGCGCCGCCAGGGCGATGTCATGCGAGGCGCGGTCGCGGTCATTCTTGGGCAGCAGGTTGACCTGCAAATCACCCAGTTCGGGGCGGTTGCGCAGATAGTAATGGCGCACCAGACCGTTGAAATTGAACGGTGCGGCGGTGCCTGCATGCATCTGGATCGAGGTCGCCTCGGGCAATACGGCAAGCCGTTCGGCGGCCTCTGCCAGAACCCGCTCGGTGCGCTCAAGGCTGGTGCCTTCGGGCATGTTGAGGATGACCTGGAACTCGGATTTGTTATCGAAGGGCAGCAGCTTCACCACCACGGTGCGGTCGAAGAAGAAGGTCATCGACCCGGCGGTCATCGCCAGCACCACAATCAGAAACGCCCCGGCACGCCAGCGGCTGGCGATCAGAGGCGTGGCGACACGGCGGAACAGGCGGCCGAGCACGCCTTCGTTGTCATGGGCATGCCCACTAGCGTCGGCGCCGCCGCGACCGGCGATCTTGATCATCAGCCACGGCGTGACGATCACCGCAACAAAGAACGAAAAGATCATCGCCGCCGAAGCATTGACCGGGATTGGTCCCATATAGGGGCCCATCAGCCCCGACACAAACAGCATCGGCAACAGAGCAGCGACCACGGTCAGGGTGGCGACGATGGTCGGGTTGCCGACCTCGGCCACCGCCTCAATTGCCGCGGTGACGCGCGTGCGACCGTCGCGCATCGCCCAGTGGCGGGCGATATTCTCGATCACCACAATGGCGTCATCGACCAAAATCCCGATGGAAAAGATCAGCGCAAACAGCGACACCCTGTTGATGGTGTAGCCCATCATGTTTGAGGCAAAGAGCGTCAACAGAATCGTGGTGGGAATGACGATTGCCACCACGATGCCTTCGCGCCAGCCGATCACGACAGTCACCAGAAGAACGATAGAAATGGTCGCAAGACCGAGATGAAACAGCAATTCATCAGCCTTTTCATCGGCAGATTCACCGTAGTTGCGGGTAACCTCGATGGTAATATCCTCGGGGATCAGCTCGCCTCGCAGAAGCTCCAGCCGTTCCAGCACATGTTCTGCAACCAGCACCGCATTGGCCCCCTCGCGCTTGGCGATCGCCAGCGTCACGGCGGGCAGCCGGGTCCAGTCAGTCTCACCTTCCTCGCGGGTCAGCGTCCAGGTGCGCGCTTCGACCGGCGCGCCGCCGACGACGATATCGGCGACATCGCGGATATAGACCGGTCGGTCGTCGCGGGTGGTCAGTTGCAGCAGGCCGATATCACCGGGGCCGCGCAGGGTCTGGCCCGCAACAACCGACAGGGTGCGGTCAAGCGCGGTGACGCTGCCCGCCGGAAAGGTCTGATTGGCTTCGGTCACGCGCGCGGCCAGATCTTGCAGGGTAACGCCGTAAAGCGCCAGCTGCTCGGGATCTGGTTCGATGCGGATCTGGTCGGTGCGGCCGCCAACGATGTAAGTCAGCCCGACATCCTCGACCGACATCAGCGATGCGCGCAGTTCCTCGACCAGTGAATAGAGCGCGCGGTCATCCCAGTTCTCGGCGGCCTGGGGCGTTGGCGACAGTGTCAGCGCTACAATGGCCACGTCATTGATGCCACGCCCGACGATCAGGGGCTGCGGAATGCCCTGCGGGATGCGGTCCATATTGGCCATGATTCGTTCATTGACGCGCAGGATGGCGGCGTCGGGGTCAGTACCGACCTCGAACCGCGCCGTGACCATGACCCGGTCATCTTCGGTCTGCGAATAGACATGTTCCACCGCGTTGATCGAGCGAATGATCGCCTCCAGCGGTTCGGTCACAAGTTCAACCGCATCTGGCGCGCGCAGCCCGTCGGTGCGCAACATCACATCGACCATCGGTACCGAGATCTGAGGCTCTTCCTCGCGCGGGATGACCGCCAGCGCGATCAGCCCCATGGCGAGCGACGCAAGCAGCAAAAGCGGTGTCAGCGGTGAGCGGATGAATGCCTTGGTCAGGCGTCCCGAAATTCCCAGTTTCATGGCTGCACCAACCGGTCGCCTGCCGACAGCCCTGCAAGGATTTCAACGCCTTCCTCAGATTCCTGGCCCAGCAGGACGACGATATCGCGCTGCCCCTCTTCGGTCTCCAGAGCCACGAAATCATTGCCGAACCTGGTGGTGACATAGCTGCGAGGGACAACAATCACCTCGCGCGTGTCCACGGTCACATGCACGCGCACCCGTTCGCCCACGAAAAAACTGCCCAGCCCCTCGACTTCGGCATCGGCGACGACACGGCCATTGGTGATCTGCGGATAGAGCTGCAAGATCACGCCGGTCGGGGCGACCTCGCCACCAAGGGCCGCGCCTGCCACCTGGATCTCGTCGCCTTCGGCTATGGAACGGGCGTGGCGTTCGGGCAGGTTGAGCCGGAGCAGATAGCGATCCGATGCGATGATGGCGACCGGTTCACCGGGCAGCATGACACTGCCAAGCGGGGTTTGCACATCCAGCACGCGGCCGGCACCGGGGGCCAGGACTTCGCCTTCGCGTTCCTGTTGCACCAGTACGTCGCGCGACTGATTGGCCGAAGCAAGCCGCCCCTCCAGCACTGCAACTGCGGTCTGGGCCTGATCCAGTCGGGTCTGCGCGATGATGCCGCGCGTGAATAGATCATTGGCCCGATCCAGATCTTCTCGTGCCTGTGTAAGCTCGGCCCGCAACGTCGCCGCCTGCGACGTGGCCGCCGCGATCTGCGGGGCCATCTGTTCGTTGACCACCAGCGCCAGCACGTCGCGCGCCGCGACCATGTCGCCCTCATCTACCAGCAGTTCCACAATGGTGCCGCCGATCCGGGTTCGTGCGGTCAGCGTGTCGACGCTCTCGACGGTGGCGAACACTGCCTTGTGGTCCGCAACCAATGTGGTGGTGACCTCAAGACTTTGGGCCAGGGCTGGTCCGGCAAGAAAGAGGGATAACAGGAAAGTCTTATACATGGCGGCGCTTTCGGCTTTTTGTGGGTTTGGCGTGCGGCCCGGGATGGCCGGGATTTATGGTTGACTTATACATTAGAGAAATCTAATTTAGCAAATACTAAATGATAGTCAATGGGAGTATTGCGAGACAATGACGCGGCCCGCCAACGAAACGTTTACCGATCTGGAATCGCGCGCCGCTGAAGTTGCCCGGCTTCTGAAACAAATGGCCAATCCGCGCCGGCTGCTGATCCTGTGCCGCCTTGCCGCGGGCCCGGTCACGGTTTCGGAACTCTGCAAGGTGGCCGATTTGTCGCAATCGGCGCTGTCACAGCACCTGGCGAAAATGCGTGCCGAAGGAATGGTACATGGCGAAAGGGATGGGCTTCAGATCCATTACTCTATCACCGATCCGCGCTGCCTCGAAATTTTGACGCATCTGCGATCCAGCTTCTGCGATCCGGAGTGACCTGCCCTCCCGAGGCTCCCTCATTCATAACGAGAGTTTGCGGGTCTAGATTTCATATTCTTCGGTTTCGTTTTGGGCAAGCGCTCGACGCGCTTGGGCGGGCGTCTGGTTTCCCGGCGATGAAAACTTAGGGGCCTATATACATATGTGACCCACTCCCATTGCCCCACTAAACCCTACCTTCAAAAAATTTGAGAACGAACTCTCGCCCCTTGTCAGTGGCGCGAAACCCACGGGGGATACCTTCCGCGTCGCGATCTCAAACAGCCGCCTGGTCAGCGCCGATGCCGACACCGTCGCACCAAAACGAAAACCTGCGCGCAGGCCCGCATCGAAAAACCTTAAACCTAACCAGAACTTCGCACGAAAGTGCCATTTCCCGCCGGTGCCACCCTTGAACCGACATTGGATAAGGGCACAGCATCTTGAAACTCTGCAAAGGCAGTACCGCCAGAAAAATGCCGCCAAAGATGGGCAGGCGACAATCGCCCGGCGTCTGATGCCGGCAGGCCGTGACTTTGTTTGACATGCAGTTTCGCCCGGATATGTATGCTTCGTTTGGCTTTGGTATAAAACCTGCGCACGCAGCCTTCGGGCAGCTAGGTCAACTCCTTCAGCAACCATTCCGCGCGCGCGATATGGGTCCGCGCGATCCCAAGTTTTCCCGCCAGCCGATCCTTCTTATCGGCTGATGTCGCCGCAGCAATCTCAGCCTCCAGTTCCGTTGATTTTGAGCGCAGCTTTTGCAGGACCGCTTCCACGTGGCTGGGCTTGATCTTGCAAGCTTTTCCGCATTCGAGTCGCGCGTTGTATTCTTCCACTTTCGCAGCAAGCTTTTTCAAACCCATCTTCGCTACTCCAATCGTATTCCTGGGGCCGGGCCCAGGACGTGTTTCATGACGGTCTCGTGACAGTCTCTTCCGACATATCAGAGCCCGGTCGGCTCGCTGGGTCGGTCATTGCCTCGTCGATTTCTTCTTCGTCGAGCGATAGCAGGCGTTCCAATTCCGCCATCGCGCTGTCGCGTTCAATATAGGAGCTGCGGGCCACTTTTATCAGGTCGCGCATGGCGCCGTAGGCGTATCCGGAATCATTCATAAAGGATGTCGCGGCCGCTGCGCTCAGTTCACCATTACGGATCAGCGTGTCGACACGTTTGGATGTCGACCGCGCGTCCTCCTCAACCCGGGCGCGTTCCTGATCAAGCCAAAGCGCGCTGCGATCTTCAGGGGTGGCCATGCCAAGCTTCCGGATCTCCAGCAAGATGCGCGCGATCTCGGTGCGCAAGCCGTCATAGAGTTCTGTGACGACGTTCTGAGGCCGGATCGTATAGCGCAGGATATTCTTGCGCAGATGCTTGACCGATTTGACCGCTTGCACGATGTCGCTTGCAACGTCGCGCATGGCGTAAACACGGTCGGCGATCTCAGGCGCAAGCCGCTTGTCCCCGGCGCGCGTCGTGAATTCCACGATGGCCGAGTAGAGCGTCTTTACATGGCGTTCGTAGTCCTCATCAATGTCAATTTCGACCGGGCTGCGACTTGCCCGGACCACGGCTGCAACGTCCTTTGTCGCAAATACCTGATCGCGGTGCAGATTAAGCCCGTGCAGGATCAGCTCTGCTGCGTTCTCATAGAGGTGAAGCACCTCCTTGCGTAGCGCGATCTCAAGGGTCTGTGGGAATTCGTCAACGGCCTCATTAAGGTAACGTGGGCGGCTGACATCTGGAACAGGTTCAGTGATCCGGCGTTCGAGGAAGGCGATGAGCCGGGTCAGGAACGGCAGCATCAGCGTAACGCCGAGAACGTTAAAGATCGTGTGAAACACCGCAAGCTTCATCGCAAAGTCATCCGGGGCGATCCCCACCGCATCGCTGATCCAGTCAACTGAATCGCGCAATGGTGCCAGAAACACCAGCGCGACAATCGCCGTAGCCATGTTGAAAATAAAATGTGCCAGCGCCAGTCGCTTGCCCTGAAAATTCGCCCCGAACGAGCTGATGATGGCAGTGACTGTCGTGCCGATATTCGCGCCGATGGCCAATGCCAATGCGTTTTCATAGCTGATCTGACCGGCGGCCAACGCGGTCAGGATCAGAACCAAAGTTGCATGGCTCGACTGCATGACAACGGTCGCTGTGGCCCCGATCAAGGTATAGACGAACAGACCAAGCAGCCCCGTCAGCGCAAAGCGCGTGAGGTCAATCTGATCCTTGAATGCCTCGAACCCTTCTTTCATGTAGTGGATACCAAGGAACAGAAACCCCAGCCCCGCCAGCGCATAGCCAATGCCCCGCAGGGGTTTTGACTTCTGGAACACCAGAACGATACTGAGCGCGATCATCGGCATGGCGTAGGCAGCGATGTTGATTTTCAGTCCCAGCCCGGCGACCAGCCATGCGCCTGTCGTCGTCCCGATATTCGCACCAAAGATGATCCCCACGCCGCCAATGAGCGAGATCAGCCCGGCGCTGAGAAAAGAGATGGTGATGACCGAGACCAGCGAACTGGATTGTAAAACTGTGGTCGAAAGTATCCCAAACGAGATCGCACGCGGTGTCGAGCCGGTCGCCCGCTCCAGGATCCTTTCCAAAGCGCCGCCACCAAACAGCTTGAACCCATCCTCAAGCATCAACATGCCAAAAAGGAAGATCGCGACGCCGGCCGCAATTTCCTGCGCGTCAGAACTGAACCAGAAGGTCATCAGTAACGTACCGATGACGATCGGAAGATAATAGCGCGTCATGCCTGCAGACCTGCCGGAAGTGCCAGGCAAACCTCAAGGCCTGACCGGCGCTGGCCATACCCTGTTGATCGTATCTGATCCGTCGTTCCTGCCACTGGGCGAATTCCCTGCTAGGTGTCGCAATTCCGAAACATACCGCTGTGCAAAAGTACTGTCATTGACATGCCTCATGGTAGCATTCGTTCGGTCTGGGATGGTCGGCTCACGAATCGCGTAGCAATGTGGGGGGACCGCAACGTGTTGAGAACCGAAAAGATCGAAAACGCTGCCCAACGAAACCGCGATGAGTTGGTTCGCTTTGGAACCGCCCTGCTCTTCATCGTGGGCATCATGCTGTTCACCATCGTCCGGACAGATGGCGGCATCGACGGGACGCTGCTGGTCGCAGCCGCGATGATCGGTGGCTACATGGCGATGAACATTGGCGCCAACGATGTGGCAAATAATGTCGGCCCCGCTGTCGGGTCGCAGGCCATCACGCTGACCGGAGCCATCTTCATTGCAGCCTTTTTCGAGGCCGGTGGCGCGCTTGTCGCCGGTGGCGATGTTGTCGGCACGATCAAGAGCGGGATCATCGATCCTGATCTCGTCGCTGACCGGGACACCTTCATCTGGATCATGATTGCTGCCCTTCTGGCAGCCGCAGTGTGGCTAAACTTTGCGACCGCTATCGGTGCGCCTGTCTCGACAACACATTCGATCGTCGGCGGGGTCCTTGGCGGCGGGGTCGCAGCGGCGGGCTGGGGCATCGCGGATTGGTCCGTGGTCGGCCAGATCGCGGCAAGCTGGGTGATCTCACCGGCGTTGGGCGGTTTGATCGCTGCGGGCTTTCTCTTCCTGATCAAACGCACGATCACCTACAAACAGGACGTGCTGGAAGCGGCCAACCGGATGGTGCCCGTGCTGGTGGCCGTAATGGCATGGGCCTTTGCAACATACTTGATGCTGAAAGGCGTCAAGAAAGTTATCGCGGTGTCATTTCCCATGGCATTTTTGATCGGGGTCATCGCAGCCTTGGTGGTTTACGTCATCATGCGGCCCTACATCGCGCGAAAGACCGCGGAACTGAGCAATCACAAGACCAGCGTCAACGATCTCTTTACTGTTCCTCTGATCTTCGCGGCAGCCCTTCTCAGTTTCGCGCATGGTGCAAATGACGTCGCCAATGCAGTTGGCCCGCTTGCAGGGATCAATGAGGCCATCACCCAGGGCGGCATTTCCTCCAAAGCTGGAATTCCGATTTGGGTCATGGCGGTCGGGGCGATCGGTATTGCATTGGGTCTTGCGCTTTATGGGCCGAAACTGATCCGAACCGTTGGCAGCGAGATCACCGAGCTTGATAAGATACGCGCCTTCTGCATTGCCATGGCCGCGGCGATTACGGTCATTTTCGCATCCCAACTCGGGTTGCCGGTCAGCTCAACCCATATTGCTGTTGGTGGCGTGTTTGGCGTTGGCTTCCTGCGCGAATACATCAAGTCGAGTTATGCGCGAATGCTCGACGATATACGGGTCCATCACGCTGACAGTGACCCGGTCGCGGTCGAAGAATTCGTGGCCGAGTTCGAGAATGCAGATGTCGCCACCAAGGGGGCCATGCTGCGTGACATGAAGGCCCAGGCCTCCACGGACCGTCTGCTGGGAAAACAGGAAAGACGCGGACTGGGGCGCGTGCACCGCGTCGAACTGGTCAAACGCAACCTCTTGCTGCGTATCGCGGCGGCCTGGATCATTACAGTCCCCGTTGCGGCCGTCCTGTCTGCAATGTTCTTTTTCATGATCCGGGGTATGATGCTGCCTTGAGTTCGCCGGTGGCCCCGGTCCGTGGCCAACGCCATTCAGCAAGGGCAGCGGCACGGCTGCGTTTGAAATTGCCGCGTGAGCAGAGATGTCGTTTCCGATTGAAACGATTGTGGACCCGCAGACCCCGGCAAAGCGGAACCAGGCGCCCGGTCGCTGAATTTTACTTCGCCATTTGACGGCCAATCTATTAACGCTGATCGCATGGCCTACGACTACGACAAGCTTTACGGCAAGACCCCAAACGCCCTGGGGCCGCCAACCTCGCTTTTCGTCGCGTTCTTTGACCGGTTTGATCGGCAAGACACCCGCGTCCTGGATGTCGGCTGCGGGCAAGGCCGCGATGCTCTGTTCATTGCGCGAAAGGGGCATCGCGTTCTGGGCGTGGATATCGCAGCCAATGGAATCCGCGATCTCAGTGACGCGGCCACGCAGGAAAATCTGCCCATTGAAGGTGTCGTTGCCGATATTGCGACCTACCGTCCGGATGGCATGTTTGATGTCATCCTGATCGACCGGACATTGCATATGCTGCCTCTGCCGACACGGCACGCGGTTCTTGCAAAGCTGCTTGATTGCGTGGGCGAAAACGGCTGGCTGCTGATCGCCGACGAGGCGTCCAATATCAAAGGGTTCGTGGCGGTCATTTCTGCCCATGAGGCAAATTGGATAACAGAGCTGTCACAGCGCGGCTACCTGTTCTTGCGCCGTTCCTGACGAACAGTCCCGGGCCTGCGCCCCGCCACCCCTACACACCCCAATCGACCGACTGCATCTCGCGCAGGCGGCTGGCGGTCCGTTCAAACTCAAACGTGCCCGTGCCTTCGACGTAAAGCATCTCTGGCTGCGCTGCCGCCGAGCAGATCAACTGCACCTTCGCCTCATAAAGCGCGTCAATCAGCGTCACAAACCGCTTGGCCTCGTTGAAGTTATGGCGCGACAGCGCGGGGATATCCTCAAGGATCAAGACACGCACTGCCTCTGCCAGAGCAAGGTAGTCCCCTGCCCCCAAAGGGCGCCCGCACAGATCAAAGAACTTCGCTTTCGCCACCCCGTTGTGATAGTCGGGCAGCGCCACCTCGCGACCCTTCACATGCAGCACCAGCGTTTCTGATTTGCCATTGCTGAGCCGCGCCCAGATATCGCCAATCGCGCGACGCGCGGACCCGTCAATCGGCGCAAAATAGCTTGGTGTGCCAGCAAGGCGATCCTGCCGATAGTCGGTTTCGCTCACCAGCTCATGCACGACCATCTGTTCCTTCAAAAGCGCTATGAACGGCGTAAAAAGCTGGCGGTTCAACCCATCCTTGTAAAGATCATCGGGGGGGCGGTTGGAGGTCGTCACCACCACGACACCACGCGCAAAAAGCGCCTCGAACAAGCGGCCCACCAGCATCGCATCGGTGATGTCCGATATCTGCATCTCGTCAAACGCCAGAAAGCGAACCTCATCGGCCAGTTTTTCCGCCACCGGTGCCAAGGCATCATCGACACCGCGCTTGCGGGCGGCGGTCATCTCGGTGTGGACCCATTGCATGAAGGCATGGAAATGACGGCGCTGTTTGGGGGCATCAACCAGATCGTAAAGCAGGTCCATCAGCATGGATTTCCCACGGCCCACGCCACCCCACATATAAAGACCGGGGGTCGGATCGGGTGGTTTGCGAAAAAAGTTGCGCTTGAGGGGTAACGCCAGGGCGGCGCGGACCCGCTCTAGCTGCGGCAAAACCGCGATCTGGGCGTCGTCTGCGTGCAAGGTGCCAGCGGCAACAGCGGCGTGATATGCGTCTTCTACGGTCATCGGGATTGGATACAGCGCGCCCTTGTCAATGAAAAGCAGGCTCTGATTACTGCCGCAGCAAATTGCGCAGCGCTTCGACCACTTGCGGCCCGTGGGTATAGGGCAGCCCATGGTCTGCATCTTCAATGACGTCCTGTCGCGCGTCCCGGTTCCAAAGACCTATCAGGCCCACCGCACGCAACGGAATGATCCGGTCCTGTCCGGCCCAGATCGCCGCTACCGGAATACCCTGTCGCCAGAGTTTCCGGTGATCGTCCTCCTGGTCCTCGGCCAGGATCCCGCGGCGGCTGGACAAGAGCGCTGGCAGATACCCACGCCGGTTGAGCTCTTCGCGCTGCACCCGCAAGATCCGCTCGATCTCTGGCGTTTCGCCGCGTTCAGGAATTGATTTGAGCAAAAGGGCATGGGCGAATTGCGCATGCACCCAATCGCCCAGCCAGGGCACCCGCCTGCAAAACCGCGAAAAGCGGCTCTCGGTTGTTCTGACGCCCGAACTTGCGACGAGAATGACCTGCTTTACACTATGGGGAAACGCGGTCGCGAATGCCGTCGCGATCCCCCCGCCCATCGAATAGCCCGCAATCGTGATCTCTTCGGTCAGCCTGTAGTAGGCGCACAGGTCCGATAGCTGGCGCATGAAGAACACCCGATCCTGCCGGCCCGCTGGCGCGTCAGACAGGCCGCGCCCGTAAAGGTCGTACATCAAGACGCGATAGCCCAGTTGCCCCAGCCCTTCGGCAACGGCCTCCATTGATATCATCGGCGTCGTAACACCGTGCACAACCACCGCAACAGGTCCTCGCGCCGAGCCCACCCACCGGCAATGTGTCACCCCCTGTGAAAGCTGAATGAACTCGCCCTTCGCGCCATGCCGCTCTGTCGGTCCAATCGCGGGGCGGCGGCGTTCGATGACAAACGGCCACACCGCAGCATACAACCCGACCGCACCCAGCAGGAAAACCAGAAACCACACCAACAAGATTTCGCCTCTCACTCAAACTCACTGCGCCTCTTAGCCTCTGCGCGACCAGCTTTCCAGTATGTACCGGCAGGTCATGAGGTCCAGATGCGCGCCACCTCCGTTCTTAAACAGGGTAATCTCGTCGGATTTATGGCGTTTGAAGTCACCCAACTGGTCGTAATCGGCCACAACATCACTGGCATCAAACGCACCCGAGGCGATGGGGATCTTCAATTCACCGATATGCCCGACCGTGGTTGCGCGGCTATCCACAAAAACGCGGGCCCGGTTGAGTGCCGCGTCATCCACCTCACGCATATCCGGGCGATAAGCGCCGATCAGGTCGATATGCTGGCCGGGTTGCAGCCACGCCCCCTTGATCAGCGGCGTGGTCGACATTGTGGCCGATGTGACAATATCGGCATCCCGCACGGCCTGTTCCAGATCATTGGCAATCGCGACATCCGGGAACGTCGCCTGCATCGCGCGGGCCGCTTCAGCAGAGCGGTTCCAGACCGTGAACTGCGCGTCCGGAAAGGCCGCGCCATAGGCTTCGCGCAGCGAATGCCCCACGGTGCCTGCGCCGACAATCAGGATGTTCCTGCTCTCGGGTCGTGCCAACCGCCGGGCGGCCAGCAAGCTGTCTCCGGCTGTTTTCCACTTGGTCACCAGGGCGAAATCCAAGATCGCCTCCAGCGTCCCGTCCTGCCCTGAAAAAAGGTTCACCACCCCCGCAATCGCCGGCTTGCCCGCATCCTTGTTGCCCGGAAAGATCGTGGCGCATTTCACCGCCAACCCCAGACCCGCGATCCACGCGGATCGGTTCAGCAAAGTGTTCTCGCCTTCATACAAGAACACATCCGCCACATCCGCCTTCGGCCCCGCATGGCCCGCCACCAAAGCATCTGTCAACGCCAGCCAATCCAGGTTCTTCTGGCCTTCCTCAAATGGGATCATCACCGTCATGCCGCCGTCTCCTTGTTCAGCAATCCTTCTGTCACCAGCCGGTCAGCCCAGCCCTGCGGTCCATCAAACAGATGCGTCCGCCAACCGCGCCCTGCCGCAACATTGATGTTGTCAATCCGGTCATCGGCAAACAGCAAACCACCGGGCGGCACACCGCAGTCCGCCTCGACGCGCGCATAGATCTCCGCCTCTGGCTTGATCACACCCATATGACCAGAGATATAGCGGCGGTCGAACTCCTCAAGAAACGGATAGACCGGTGCCGCGACCTCAAAGGTCTGAATACCGAAATTCGTCAATGCAAAGACCGGCACCCCGGCCTGCCGCAGCGCACGCAACAACCGAACCGAGTGATCAATCGCCGGGGCCGCCATCTCAATCCAGCGGTCGTGCCACATCAATACCTCGGCGCGCCATTCCCGGTTTGCGTCTGCCGCCGCATGGATCGTTTCACGAAAATTCCCGCCGCGATCAACTTCATCATTGATCCCATGCAGATCAATCGCCGCAAACATCGCCTTGCGGCGCTCTACGCCAATCTCACGGTCATAAAACCGTTCCGGCTGCCATTCGATCAGCACATTTCCAATGTCAAAGACAACCGCCTGAACACTTGCCATGGCCACTCCTTTCTTCACGTGATGCGCAGCCTAGCGCCGCAAGGGCCGCTGTAAAGCAACCGGTTTTACCTGCGCCTCGCGCCAGACCGTGAACAGCCCCGCGCCAAGGATCAGCGCCATGCCGAAATAATCCCAACCCCCGGGGAACTCATCGAAAACAATCATGCCCCAGACCACAGACATCGGCAGCGCCAGATACTCAAACGGCGCCACATAAGATGCCTCTGCCACGCGGTAGGCCTGCGAAATCAGATAGCCAGCGATGGCGATCCCGATGCCAATAACCGCAAAAATCGGATAGTCGGCAGGCACAGGCCAACGCCACGCGCGCAACAGAAAGGCCAGCGATGGATCGGTCAGATCGCCAAAGCGCCCATCGCCCACGATCAGACCAAACAACACACCCACAATGATGAACATGATCTGGATATAGAACGCCATGGTCGCGGCACTTTCGGTGCCACCGATCCGGCGCGTGATGATGTGAATGCCCGCATACCAAACCGCCGCCGCCAGCGGCAAAAGCGATGCAACCTGAAACGCCTGCGTCCCCGGGCGCATCATGACCAGGACACCGAGGAACCCCACCGCAATGGCCGCCCAGCGCCGGGGCCCGACAACCTCGCCCAGAAACAGGACCGAGAAAAGCGTGATCACCAGCGGGCTGATGAAAAAGATCGCCACCGCATCGGCGAATGGCATCGCCGCCAGCCCCAGAAAAAAGGTCATATTGGCAAAGACCACGCAGAGCCCGCGCAACATGTGCATTTTAAGCTTCCTGGTGCGCGCGACCGCCCACCCGGACGTCAGCGGCGCAATCACGAAAACGATCAGCAGCAGCCCGATCACCGAGCGGATCAGCACCACCTGATGCAGCGCATAGCCGCCACTGAGAAACTTGATCGCGACATCATTGATCGAGAAAAAGACAACCGCTACCGCTGCGCAAATCGCCCCCAGCCTGGCAGGCGCCATCTGCGTCACAGCTTTGCCGCCGCGCGCAGGCTACGTTCCAACGCATTCAGAAACCGCGCCCTGTCCACTTTGGAAAAAGGCTTGCCACCGCCTTGCCGAAACGGATCAGCCGCCCGCATATCCGCCATCAGATCACGGGTCGCCAGCACATTGCCGATATTGGCCTGTGTCAGCGCCTCACCATTATGCTTGAGCACCAGCGCGCCGTTCTCGATACAGCGCGCCGCCAGGGGAATATCGCCCGTTATCACCACATCACCTTTGGTCGCCCGATCCGCGATCCACATATCGGCAACATCAGGGCCATCGGGCACCACCACTGTCTCGACAAAAGGGTTGGGTGACGGGCGAATACCGCCATTCGAGACCACAAATATCTTCACCCTGTGCCGGGTGCCGACACGCTCCACCTCGGCCTTCACCGGGCAGGCATCGGCATCAACATAGATCATGCGTATAAGGCTTCGGCATGGAAGGCGACGTGATCCTCCATGAAGGTCGCGATGAAGAAATACGAATGATCGTACCCCTTCTGAAGCCTGATCTGCCCTTCCTGCCGCCGCGCCGCCATCGCTTGGGCAAAATGCTCCGTCCCCAGCAAATCGCCAAACTGATCATCGGTTCCGGTATCAATCAGGATCGGACCATCAAACCCCTCACCCTGCATCAGCAAGACCGCGTCATGCGGCCCCCAGTTCGCCTCATCCCCCCAATAGGCGGCAAATTGTTTGCGGCCCCAATCGCTGGCGGTGGGATGACAAATCGGGGCAAAGGCCGACACCGACCGAAACCGCCCCGGCAAGGCCATCGCCAGCGTCAGCGCGCCGTGGCCGCCCATCGAATGCCCGGTGATGGACTGTCGCGACATATCGAGCGGGAAATGCGCCGCGAGCAATGCCGGCAATTCCTCGGCCACATAGGTCCACATCTTGAAATGCTGGTCCCAGGGGGCTTCGGTCGCATCAATATAGAAGCCCGCACCCTGCCCCAGATCATAGGCTGCATCATCGGGCACATCCGCACCCCGTGGCGAGGTATCGGGATAGACCAGAGCAATCCCCTGTTCCGCCGCCCAGGCCTGCGCGCCTGCCTTGGTCATCGCGTTCTCATGCGTGCAGGTCAGACCCGACAGAAACCACAAAACCGGGACCGGGCCATGCGCTGCCTCTTCGGGAAGGAACACCGCAAAGGTCATGTCACACGCACAGGCCGTTGAGCGATGCGTATAGACCCCCTGCGTGCCACCAAAACAGCGATTTTCCGAAATCATTTCCATGCGCACACCCTTTTCGTTTCACCAAGGGCTAGCGCAGGTTCAGAATGTTGTCACCCACGCAATGACCACAGACAAGGTGATAACGCTCGCCGCCGTCGAAACCAGGATCGCTGCCGAAGCCCGCATCGGGGCCACGCCATAATGCTGGGCGAGGATGTACACGTTGCCCGCCACAGGCAGGGCTGCCGTCGCAATCATCACGCCGGCGGCAAAGGGATCAACGTCAAAGACAAACAATGCCGACACCGCAACAACCGCCGGATGCAGCACCAGCTTGCAAAACGACAACCAGCCCGCAATCGCCATGCGCTCTGCGGATTTGCTGGCCAGCGACGCACCAATGGCGAAAAGCGCACCGGGCGTCGCCGCGGCCCCTAGCAGGCTCAGAAACGCATTCACCGGCGCAGGGATCGGCACGCTGTAGACCGAAAGCAACAACCCCAGTGAGATCGAAACGATCATCGGGTTCTTGATCAAACCCAGCGCCACCGTCCAGAGGATGCGGGGCGACATGCGGCCATCCCGCGATCCGGTGATCAATATCACGATCAGACTGCCAAAGACGATCAGATCAACGGCGATCACGATCATCACCGGGCCAATCGCACCTTCGCCCAAAAGCAGAACAAGCATCGGAATGCCCAGAAACCCCACATTGCCGATCACCGCGCATTGCGCCTCGACCGCCGCTTCCGTGAGAGGTGCCTTGCGGCGCAAAGCGACGATGGTGGCGACGACATAAACCACCGTGGATGCGCTCAGATAGGCCATGACGAACTGCCAATCGAGGATCTCCTCCAGCGCCAGATTCGCCGAAAACCGGATCAGCATCGCCGACAGGGCAAAATAAAAGACGAATTTCGTCAGATAGGCGGTGGCCTCTTCTGAAAAGAACTTCGTGATACCGGAGCCATAGCCCAGGGCGATGATCATGAAGAAAGGCAGGGTCTGAAGAAAAATATCCCACATGGGGTTCAGTCAAATATCCCGGTGGCACGGCCCAGCAGCATAAAGGCGCGCGCGGTCCGGGTTTCACCAAGCGCCAGCAAGTCCGTGTCGGTCGCAGTCTCTTCGAATGACACCAATAGCTGATCAAAACGGCGCAGGAAATGATGCACGGAATCGCGGAAAATCGCATCCTCGCGCGTGCGCCTGCTGATCACCGACAGATAGGCCTGATCCTTGATCCCGCCAAGCCGGCCCACGGTTCTGCCCCGTTCGCCGGACGCAAAACGGCGCCACAGGTCCGCACCGGCGGGCTCGGGTCGCAGATCATCCATATAGATGCCGTCCTGCGACAACAGCGTCAGCACATCCTGACTGGCCTGCACCAGTTTGCGCGCGCCCCGATCGCGCAGGGCACGACGCAGGGCGGCAAAACCTTCGGTATCGTTTTCATCATCAGGGAAATTCAACGCCTTGATCAGATCGGGTGTGGCGATGGGCGGGGCCGTCTCCTTGGGTGTCTCCAAAGCCAATGCAGGCTGATCGGCGGGCGCCTGCGGGGCCGCGCGCGGCACAATCAACCGCGACACCTCACGACGGGACGCAAAACCCGACACCGGCGGTTCAGGTGCGACCGGTTGTGCAGGCGGGCTGTCTTGTGGCACCGGGTCAGCCGGTGCAGGCTGAGCGGGCTGAGCTGGCTGCGCCGCTGCGGCAGGCTCGGCCAAAGCGGCAAGCTGAGCTATATGGGTCCGGACCATCGCGGCCTGCGCGGCCTGCTGATCGGCGATCCGGCCAAGCTCTACGCGCATCCAAACCTGCTCCCGGCGCAACTCTTTCACTGCACGCGCCGAGGCTAACGCTGCAAAAATAAAACCAGCAGGCGCAAAAACGGCGATCAGAACCAAAAGCACCCGGACCGCGGAAAACCCGCCATCAATTTCAGGATCAGGCCACGCCAACCAAAAGATGGTGCCGGTGATCAGAACCCATGGCACAGCCAAGGTGAATGCCAAGACATCGCCTTGCGCATGTTCGTCGGCCACTGGGGGCCTGTCATTTTGGGGCTGCTGCGCCATAACCTGCGCCTATCCTACTGATACTTAATCGTTAAAATCTCATAGCCACGTACACCACCGGGGGTACGCACTTCCACGCTGTCACCTTCGTCCTTGCCGATCAAGGCCCGTGACAAAGGCGACTTCATGTTCAATTTCCCACTTTCGATGTCGGCCTCGTATTCGCCCACGATCTGATAGGTCTTGTTCTCGTCGGTTTCCTCATCGACCAATTCCACTGTCGCGCCAAACTTGATCGGGCCCGACAGCTTGGTCGGATCAATGACATCGGCCAGCGAAATCACACCTTCAAGTTCTTTCACCCGGCCCTCGATAAAGGACTGCTTTTCCTTGGCAGAGTGATATTCGGCATTCTCGGACAGATCACCATGCTCGCGCGCCTCGGAAATCGCACGGATAATCGCCGGGCGTTCCACGGATTTCAGATGCTTGAGTTCGGCATCCAGCTTGTCAAAGCCAGCGCGTGTCAGTGGTATCTTGTCCATCAAAGCTCCCCTCCCGGGGCAAAAAATATAAACTGAACGTTCATAGTCTATTAGCGGCCGTCCGAGTCAAGGCTTCGCCGCGTTTTGATGTCGCGTGCGCCAATTTTGACGTCGTGTCTTGATTGCCCCATAACCGCGCTTCAGGTAACGCTTGGGGCGACCGAATGAAAGGGGGCCAGCGCCCCAAAAGATCAAAGGATGTGACATGGCCGAGATTGAACGCGAAGCGATGGAATATGACGTGGTGATCGTGGGTGCCGGGCCTGCGGGCCTGTCTGCCGCGATCCGGCTCAAGCAACTGGACGCTGATCTGAATGTCGTGATCCTCGAAAAAGGGTCCGAAGTCGGCGCGCATATCCTGTCGGGCGCGGTTCTTGATCCGGTTGGTCTGGACAGGTTGATCCCCGATTGGAAGGAAAAGGGCGCGCCGCTGAACGTGCCGGTGAAGAAAGACAATTTCTACATGCTGGGCGAAGCGGGCCATATCCGCATCCCCAATTTCCTGATGCCCCCGCTGATGAACAACCATGGCAACTACATCGTCTCGATGGGCAACGTCTGCCGCTGGATGGCCGAACAGGCCGAAGAAATGGGTGTCGAGATTTTCCCCGGCATGGCCTGTTCCGAGCTTGTCTATGGTGAAAACGGAGACGTCAAAGGTGTTGTCGCCGGTGAATTCGGCAAGAACCCCGACGGCACCCCCGGCCCATCCTACGAACCCGGCATGGAGTTGCACGGCAAATACGTTTTCCTCGGCGAAGGTGTGCGCGGGTCGCTGTCCAAACAGGTGATTGCGAAATACGATCTCGCGGCCAATTCCGACGTGCAGAAATACGGCCTCGGGATGAAGGAAATCTGGGAAATCGACCCCGAAAAGCACAGTGAAGGCACCGTGACCCACACGATGGGCTGGCCATTGGAGGGCAACGCAGGCGGCGGGTCTTTCATCTACCACCTTGAAAACAATCAGATTTATATCGGTTTCGTGGTCCACCTGAACTACAAGAACCCGCATCTTTTCCCCTACATGGAATTCCAGCGGTTCAAGCACCACCCACAGGTGGCCGAATTGCTCAAAGGCGGCAAGCGCGTCGCTTACGGTGCGCGCGCCATTTCCGAGGGCGGTTACCAATCCATGCCCGAGCTTGCATTCCCCGGCGGTGCGCTCTTGGGCTGTGCGGCGGGCATGGTCAACGTGCCCCGGATCAAGGGCAATCACAACGCCATGCTCTCTGGCATCGCGGCGGCTGAAGCGGCGGTTGATGCGATCAAGGCCGGGCGCGGCGGCGACGTGCTGGACGGCTATGATGGTGCGGTGCGCCAAGGCGAGATCGGCAAAGACCTCAAAAAGGTGCGCAATGTCAAACCCCTGTGGTCAAAATACGGCCTGCTCGCCTCGCTTGGCATAGGCGGCCTGGATATGTGGCTGAACACGTTGGGGCTCGGGCTTTTGGGCACGATGCGGCATGGCAAATCCGACGCTGACGCAACCGAAGCGGCCAGCAAGCACAAGGAAATCACCTATCCCAAGCCCGATGGCACGCTGTCCTTCGACCGACTGACCAACGTCTCTTTCAGCTTTACCAACCACGAAGAAAGCCAGCCTGCCCACCTGCAACTGACAGACCCATCCGTGCCCGTCGGGATCAACCTGCCGACCTACGCAGGACCATCGGCCCGCTATTGCCCGGCCGGGGTCTATGAATTCGTCGGGACCGGTGAGGACACAACGTTCCAGATCAACTTCCAGAACTGCGTGCATTGCAAAACCTGCGATATCAAGGACCCCAGCCAGAATATCACCTGGACCGTGCCACAAGGCGGTGACGGGCCGAACTATCCCAATATGTGACCGATCAAGGGCCCCTTTCGGGGCCCTTTGCTGGATTTTTGCCAGCGCGCAAGCTGGAACAGGCCAGCTTACCGCAACACATATTCGCGCGGCCAGGTCAGCGTATACTCCAGCGTCACCTCCCGGCGATCACCTGCGGCCAATCCCAGATCCCACTCCAATATCCCTCGCAGGCCATCCGGGTCACGCCGGGTGACCGGCGGGCTGGCGGTGAATGCAACTTCCAGATCATCCTGTTCGGAGTAGGGGATCGCATCACGCAGCTTTACGTCCCAATCCTGCCCGGTCAGGTTTTCGATTGTCATGATCGCCTGCTCGGTCAACTGATTTGAGCTGACGAACACGCCCACGTCACCCTCGGATTTTCGAGGGGTCGCCCGGGTCAGACGCAGACCATCAAGCGGGCCAAAGCCCATCTCGGTATCGGCACCCGCCGCCAGCAACGGCAACTGACTGAACCCGATCATCGTATCATCGGCAAAGATCAGCGCCCGCCCCGGCAACATCACCTCGCCTGTGTCATTGGTAAACGCGGCCATGCGATAGGCAATCTGGTCGCGGCTTGGCACCGCCTCGGCCCAGACATCCGCCTCGAATTTGAGGGTATCCAGCGGCAGGCGCAAATCCTCGACACCGTTGCGGATATCAACCCGGCCCGGATAAACGTAAGTCACCGTCGCGCCGCTGAAGTCGGCCTGCGCCGTCACTGCCTTCGGTGCCTGCGCCACCTCTTCGGCCAATCCGCTGACAGCCGCGCGGGAAAAGCTCTCAGTTTGATCCGACAGCATCACGACGCCCCGCTCGCGCTCCAGATCTTCCTCGGGAATGATCCGGCGCAAGGGCGCCCAGACCCCACTTGGCCCGGTTTGCTCGCCCGGACGGGCGGTCGACAGAACCAACTGCACGTCGGTCCAGTCCTGTCCGGTTTGCTGGCTGATGACGACAGCCCGATCAACATCCAGCGCCGCGGCATCCCCGGTTGTCAGGCGCATGTCATAGACCGGTGACCAATTGGCAAACCCTTCGACCGAGCTGACGTCGACCGTCACCTCGCCAGCCTCTGCCACAGCCAGGGTAAACGTCAAAACCGCACCTTCCTGTTCGGGCGCCAACAAGGCCGTCAGGGCTTGCTGCGCCTCCTGCAACGCTTCCAGATCATCCTTGCGGGCCAGTTCTGCGGCCTTGGCCTCCTGTTCTGCGGCAAAGGCAGCCTCACGCACCGCCAGAACCTCTGCCCCGACCATCTGTGCCAGCGCTTGTATTTCCGCCGCAGATACGGTGGTCAAAGCCTCACCGGCCCGCGCCTGCGACAGGCTCTGCAAGAAGGCAATCTGCTCTTCGGCGGCCTGCACACGCAGCCTGATCCGGGCAATCTCTGTCGCGCGGTCTCGCAAGACGCCCTCCAGACGCTCCACCTCGGCGCGGGCCGCAACAACCTCCGGTGCGCTCTGATCCGGTGTCACCGGCAGGCGATCAAAGGCAAGGTTCACCGCACCCACCTGCGCGCCAGCCGGGGCGGCCAGCCGCAACCCGTCAGTGGACAGACCCTCCGGCATGCCCGGCACGATGATCTCGTGCTGGCCCGCAGGCAGGTCCAGCGTAACCTGCCGCGTCACAGTCGCCAGACCGGGATAGACCGTCACGGTGTCCACCCGCGCTTCGGCGGTGAAAATGTCAGCGAATGATGGGGCGGCCAGCGCGATCAGGCTGGTGGTCAGAAAAAGGCGGAACATGAATGGTCTCCTGCATATGTCACGGGTGATTATACAGGGTTTGACGGCTGGCAGGGCGCGATCCTTGGGACAGTCGGCAAAAAAATGTCACCCCATATCCGGGCGCGCATCCAGCTGCACCGCTTCGGAGGGGGAGTTATATCTCGCCCACCAAGCACTTCGCATTCTTGACGTGGCGCGCGACCATCCGCTTTGCCAACCGGCCCTTTGGCGTCGGGCGGGCCAGCGGTCGTTCCAGATAGGGAACCTCGCCAAAGATCTGCGCGATTTCCGCGCGGGCCGCCGGAGACATGGCTTTCATCGCCTCGGTCCCGGTGTAAAGCGTCTCGGCGAAGGCGCCATTGGCCTGAATGATTTCATGGTCGTCGCACATCACATGGGCATAGGTGACCGACCGCACGTCCTGCGCAATCTCAATACCTGTCAGGCCCAGGAGATGCTTGGCTTGCACCAGCACTTCGCATGCGTCAAACATCCGCATGGCGATCTTGGACCTTACGAATATGCGATGCTGCTGTGACACTTTCAGATCACGCGCAGGCTTGCCCGCGCCCAGGGCACCTGCCCTGATACGGATCGGGCGCAGGTTCGGGTTTTCATCCAGAGCGGTCTTGCCCAATGTCCGGGCGCCAACCCATCGGACCGGTTGCAGCCCATGATCCAGCGTGGCGACCAGATCACCGGGAGCCAGCGTTTCAATGGCGACCTCTGCTTTGTCGGTCAGCACCATTGTGCCCGCGGTAAAGCAAACGAAGGTTGGATAGGGCGGGGCACCGGTGCCTGTCACATTGGCAATCTGGCTGGTGATCGTAAAGGTTGTGCCCTCGGGAATGGACCCGGTCAGCGTATAGGCCGTGGTCGACAAACCGCTGCCACCGGGTGTTCCCGGCGGATCAAAACGCAGGACGATGATCTGGACGAAACCGCCATTGGGATCGGGAACGTCCGTTACCAGAATAAATTCGTTCTGAACCTGCGTGCCGACCGGATAATCAAAGCCATTGATCGAAAGAGGCTCTGTCAGAAACTGCAGCGTATCCAGATCATCCTGAAACAGGCCGTCTTGCTGATCGTCAATCGAGATTGTCTGGGCACTTTCCGTGCCAATCTGGAATGTATCGCCGACCTGCTGACTGCCATTGGTCTGATTGGTGCCAATCGGCGAACCGCCCAGAAGGTTGGACGTTGACCAAACGCCGAACTCGAAAACTGCCATAAGAGCGCGCCCCCTTGGGTCGGACAACTACTGCGATCCTAGCGTAGGCCTCAATGCCCGCGTAAGCAACTGGCGCCAGATGGCGTTCTATCTTCTGACTTGCGGGATCAAACTGCGGCGCGGCCGCCCATCGCAAGACAGAGCAACCAAGATGACGGGCCAAAAGACGAAAAAGGGCGCCC
>Ga0316204_10002438_pt1 | contig 42076 bp, 30 predicted proteins | sample 6monrhotite_MG_2_FD_205661 | JGI IMG/M metagenome (GOLD analysis project Ga0316204, IMG submission 205661) | Microbial mat bacterial communities from mineral coupon in-situ incubated in ocean water Damariscotta River, Maine, United States -... | ecosystem: Environmental > Aquatic > Marine >... | reverse complement strand
CCTGAACCTGCTCGTGACGCAGCTCCAAAACCAGAGTCCCCTCCAACCCCAGGACAACTCCGAGTTCATAGCTCAGCTGGCGCAGTTCAGTCAGCTCGAGAACGCCGAGCAAGCCAACGACCGCCTCGGGTCGCTCCTCGAAGCCAGCCAGCTCATGCAGGGCGCGGGCCTCGTCGGCAAGGAGGTCAGCTTTTTGGGCACGGACGGCGCCGAAGCCAGTGGGGTCGTCGATCGAGCTCACCTCGTGAGCGGCAAGGTCGAGCTCGAGGTCGACGGACGCCGACTCCCGCTGGGGAACGTTCGCTCGGTCGCGGTCTAAGAGGACGCGGCTTCGGCCGCGCTCGCACTCAATGGAGCCTGGAGGGTCCGGGCTCGTCTCTGTGGGACGAATGTCTCGCGCTCCATAGGAAGGAAACACAATGGCGAACTCACTCTTGGCAGGCGTCTCGGGCCTGCGAGCCCACCAGACAATGCTCGACGTCGTGGGCAACAACCTCGCGAACGTCAACACCCCTGGCTACAAGGCCGCTCGCACGATGTTCTCCGACCTGATCAGCGAGACGATCCGGGCCGGAAACAGCAACAGCGACGGCACCGGTGGAGTGAATCCGACCGAGGTCGGCCTCGGCGTCAAGGTCTCGGGGATCGACCACGACCTCCGCCAGGGCAGCCTCCAGAACACGGGTCGAACCCTAGACCTCGCCCTCGAAGGCGAGGGCTTCTTCGTCCTCAACAACGGGCAGCAGGACGTGTTCTCACGCGTCGGCGCCTTCGACCTCGACTCCGAGAACAAGCTCGTCGCAGGCGGGACCGGGTTTAGGGTCCAGTCCAACGAGGGCGAGGACATCACCGTCGACGTCGACGCCAGCCTCCCGGCTCAGGCCACGAGCAGCGTCAACTTCACAGGTAACCTCGACGCGACCTCCTCTCCGCCCGTGGCGGCGCAGATCGGGAGCGCTCAGCCCTTCCAGCAGGGCGTCCGAGCTGCGCTCACGAGCGCCAACGCAGAGCCCTTCGCGCTCGTGGACGGAATGCAGTTCGGGATCCAGATCGACGGCCAAGCCGCCCAGACCGTGACCTTCAACACCGCCGACTTCGCCTCCATAGGCGCGGCCACGGCAGCAGAGGTCGCCGCCTCGATCACGGCCCAGCTCAGCGGCGTCCAGGCCAACGCCGTCGGCGGCGCGGTCGAGATCGTCTCGAACCAGCCCGGAGACACGTCGAGCTTGGACATAAACGACGGGGCCGGCAACCCGATCCCCGTCCTCGGCTTCGGCACGGCCCTCGTGTTCGGGTCCCAGACCGCGGCCAACGCGGCCACCTCGCTCAACGACTTGCCCGAGAAGAGCACCTCCTACGTCCCCGGCGACCAGATCCACCTCGCGGGCTATGACGCCGACGGGACGGCCGTCAGCGCGACCTTCATCTTCGGCTCGGGCCCCGGCCAGGACGGGACGACGCTCGGTGAGCTGACGACCTTTATCGACGCCCTCTACCCCGCCTCGACCACGACCCTCTTCCCCGACGGGTCCCTGACCCTCGACTCGAACCAGGCCGGGGCCTCGCCGCTTCAGCTCGGGTTCACGGACGATCCGACCAACGTCGGGTTCACCAACTTCTCGACCCTGCCCTTCTCGACGCTCCAAGAGGGTGACCCCGGCGCCGAGGTCACTACGACCATCGACGTCGTGGACACTCAGGGCTCGACCCACAAGCTCCGTTTCACCCTCCACAAGACCGGGGAGAACGAGTGGGAGGCGATCGTTGATCTCCCAGACGGCGACGGGACCATCGTGGACGGCCAGGTCCAGGGCCTCAACTTCAACGAGGATGGCTCTTTCGACTTCGTCTCGGGCGTGGGTGTTGGAGATCAGGACATAGAGATCCTCTTCGACGGCCTGAGCGTGGCTCAGACCGTAGGCCTCGACTTCGGGACCACCTCGGACTTCGACGGCCTGACCCAGTTCGGCTCCCCCGACACCGCTGGCGCGACCAACCAAGACGGCTACGAGGCGGGAACGCTCTCGAGCCTAGGCGTCAACGCCAGCGGAGCGATCCAGGGGATCTACACCAACGGTCAGGTCGAGGAGCTCTCTCAGCTCCAGATCGCGACCTTCAAGAACCCAGCCGGTCTCTCCAAGGTCGGGGACTCGCTCTACGCGGTCTCCAGCAACTCCGGCTCTCCCCTCCCCGGGACCGCCCTCCAAGGTCGGGCCGGCAAGGTCGTCTCCGGCGTCCTGGAAGAGTCCAACGTCGACATTGCCCTCGAGTTCACGCGCTTGATCACCGCCCAGCGCGGTTTCCAGGTCAACTCGCGCACGATCACGACCACGGACCAAATGCTCCAAGAGCTGGCCAACCTCGTTCGCTAGCTAACTCCGGAGTCCGGAACCCGCGGCGCCCTCTCTCCCCCTTGATCCCTTGACTGGGTCCCCCGTCGGAGAGAGCAGGCGCCGCGAGCTCGTGTCCGTCTGCTGCGAAAGAAACCGAGCGATCAGCCTCCTCGCTCGACGCGCTTCGCCAAGGGGAGGTCCCAATCAATCCTTCGGTCCGCTCTCCGCGAGCCCAGCGTTCGAGTCCTTCCCTACGCAACCAGACCACGACTGGTCTCGAGTCGGCACCAGAGCGGAGCACGGGCAGGTGTCGGGCACGGGCAGGGAGGAGGGAGGAGGGACGCGGGCAGGGAGGAGGGGACCTCACTCACGAGACCGTCCCCCTTCCCCCTACTCCCGACCTAGCTCAGGGCGTCGTTGAGCTCGAGGACCATGTCGATGAGCTCGACTTCGAGGTCACAGACCTGGTAGCGCGTCAGCCCGAGGGCCTCAATGGCCGGGTGTCCCTCCAAGACGTCCTCGGCCTCGTCGTGAGGACCGAGCTCGAAAGCTCGCGCCGCAGCGTCCGCCAGTTGCACGACCTGCGCCACGCGGGTCTCGGCCGGACCGTCGGCCTCCCGCAGCCCGTGACAGAGCGCGTGGAGATTGGAGATCACCTCCGGGAGCCCCCAAGCCGTGAAGAGCGCTTGACCACAGCCAGCGTTGGCCTGCTGAATCGCCTCGGTCACGAGCCCCTCGTCCGCGCTAGCCGTCTCCTTCATCTGCCCCGCGACTTGGAGCGCGACCAGCTCGCCCACGTTGTGCAGGAGTCCGAACACGAAGAAGTCCCCGCTCGCCGAGGCGCGCGCGTGGCGAGCCAAGAGCTTGGTGGCGGCGCCGACGGCCAGGCAGTGACGCCAGCAGCGCTGGCGCAGCTCGGGGTAGGACTTGCCGCCGAGCTCGTTGGCGGCCAACCCAAGCGCGATCCCACGCAGACCCCGCATGCCCAGTCGAGACACGGCTTGCTGGAGGCTCGTGGCCGGGGAGCCCATGCGATAGAGCGCTGAGTTGGCGGCCGAGAGCACTCGCGTCGCCAGGCCCGGGTCCTTGGCGACGGTCTCGGCCAACTCCTCGAGGCGGGTCCGGTCGTCAGCGATCAGGCGCAGGAGCTGGCCGATCATGGTCGGCGGGGTGGGGAGCGCCGCTGGCGACGCCTTGACCTTGTCGGTGATCGTGACGCTGAGTGTGGAGAGGGTTGGCTTGGCGGTCACTGGTGATCCTTGGCGGCTGTGGATGAGGACGTGAGGGAGAAGCTGACCTCGACGAGTTCTTCGAGAGGTCGTGCGGGGACTGTGATGGGGACGACGCGGTGGAGCTCGGCCAGGCTCGTGGTGTGAGCGATGGCCTTCAGGATCCCGTCGTCGAGCATGGTCCGGAGCCCGTCTCGCTGGGCGAGGGCTCGAATGACGTGAGCGGGCGCCCGCGCGATCACCGCGTCCCGGAGCTCGTCGCCTAAGACGAGGACCTCGTAGACGCCGAGTCGGCCCCGGTATCCGCTCCCGTTGCAGTGCTCGCAGCCGACAGGGCGGCTCAGCTCGCGATCTCCGAAGTAGTCGCGGGGGAGCTTCAGGAGCGCGAGGTCTTCAGCCTGCGGACGCTGGAGGGTCGCGCACACTGGGCACAGGCGACGGACGAGGCGCTGGCCGACGATGGAGATCACCGTCGAGCTGACGAGGAACGCGTCGATGTCCATGTTCAGCAAGCGCAGGAGTCCGCCCACGGCGTCCTCGGTGTGAAAGGTCGAGACGACCTTGTGCCCCGTCAGGGCTGCTTGGACCGCGATCTCCGCCGAGAGCTGATCGCGGATCTCTCCGAGGACGATCACGTCGGGGTCATGGCGCACGACCGCTCTCAGGGTCTCTTCGAAGCCGCGACCGTAGCGCTCAGCGATCTGACACTGGATCACGCCTGGGAGGGAGAACTCGACGGGGTCCTCCGCGGTCACGATCTTGGTGTCGTCCCGATTGAGGTGCTTGATCGCGGCGTAGAGGGTCGTGGTCTTCCCTGAGCCTGTCGGACCGGTCACGATCACGACGCCAGAGTTCGAGGCCAAGACGCGGTCGCGAAACACGTGCAGGACTTCACCGGTCATGCCGATCTCGGTCAGGTCGAGGCAACCGCCGATGCGCTCGAGGAGCCTCAGGACGACCGCTTCGCCCTGAACGGTGACGTAGGTCGCGAGGCGGACGTCGAAGATCCTGCCCCCGCTGGCCTCGAACTCGAAGCGCCCGTCTTGGTGGTGGCGCCGATCCGCGAGGTCGCACTCCGAGAGGACCTTGAGCTGGGCCACGAGGCGCTCGTGGAGCCCGAGGGGGAGGTCCGTGTGGTGGAGCATCACGCCGTCTACCCGGAACCGAATCCGAATTCGATCCGGGAGGGGCTCTATGTGGACGTCGCTGGCGCGTCTCGTGGCAGCCGCCAGGAGCAGGTCTCGCGTCAGCGGCGGAACCCCGTCCTCGGGGAGCTCCTCCGCGTCGCCACGAGCGGTGCGGGCGCTGCGCCGCGCCTCGGCCTCGATGGCGCCCAGGATCCAGGCCTCCGTCGCGAGGGCGAAGCGGACAGGCTTTCCGAGGGCGTTGGAGATGTCGTCGGACACGATCAGCTCGGGGTCTGCGACCGCGACCGTGACCGCCTCCTCGTCCTCGCTGAGCGGGACGACGCGCTTCTCACGCAGGTAGCGACCTGGCAGCCTCCGGAACAGCTCCCAGTCCACGACCTCGTAGGATGCCTCTACGAAGGGGAGTCCCAGGTAGTCCCCGCGTGCCCGCTGAAGGCGAGGCTCAGTGATGAGTTCGAGGCGGACCAGCTCATGGGCTACCTCCCCCGCAGAGGTCTCTATGGGGAGCTTGAGCGCGGCCCAAGCTTCCTCCGCCACGTAGCCTGCTTCCATCAGGAACTCAGCGAAGGGCGCTCGGAGCCCGGCCGCAGCCATGGCGCTCTCGAGGCGCGCCCGATAGACATAGCCCAGCTCGACGAGGACCGTGCCTAGCCAGCGCACTGAGCCCATCCGCTTGCACACGCGCTTGGCGCGCTTCAACTGTCGTTCTGTGACTATTCCGGCGAGGACTCGTTCTTCGAGCGCCAGGGCCCGAGCTCGTCGCGTGTGGGTCGTCGAGTTCACAGCCAAGTCCTAGGCGCTGAGGTGTTCACGGACGCGCTCGGGGAGCGCGACGGCGAGCTCCTCGAGGTATTCCAGGTCGATCTCGAGGAGGGCTGCCCCGACCAAGAGTCCGCCTTGAACCGAACAAGGGTCTGGTCTCCGGAGGGCGATCCCCTCCCTCAGCGCGAGGCAGTCCGCGGTCCGGACCAGGTTGCCTATGGCGAGGGGAGTGCTGAGGTCGTAGGTGTCGCAGTCGCTGATGGCGGTCTGGACGACCGAGGGCAGGTTCCAAGACGTCGCCAGGAACATGCCTAGGCCGCGGTGCAGCTCGTCGACGCAGGCGATCCAGGCCGAGCCGTCGACCCAGCGATCCTCCTCCTCGAACTCCGAGAGCTGCCGCTCCGCGTCCAGCAGGAGCCCAGCCACGAGAGGTTTGCCGACGTCATGCAGGAGACCCGCGAGGTAGCTGACCTCCGAGTCGATAGGAGCGCTGGAGAGCCGGACCAACTCGCGCGTCAGGAGCCCGACGGCGAGGGAGTGCTCCCAGAGTCGGTCGCAGGCCTGTGAGATGAGCGGGTCGCGACTGCGGAACACCTTCCGCGCCGCGACCTCGACGACGGCGGTTCGAAGTCGGTTGATCCCGAGGAAGGTCGTGACTTGATCTAGGGTCTGAATGTCAGAGCGCCCGCCGTAGGCAGCGCTCCGAGCAATTCGCAAGAGCTGGCTCGTGAGGCCTGCGTCGCGCCCGATCAGGTCTGCCACGCGGCCCAGGTCGACCTCTGGGCGCTGGAGCTGTCCCAAGATCTGCATCGTTATCGCGGGAAGGCTCGGGATCGCCAGGCTGCCGGCTGCGATCCGATTGCGGACGATGTGGTGCAGCCTCGAGCTCAACAGGTTCATCTACGACTCCTGGACATAAGTTCGACCGAAGTCCGGGACGCTTGAGGGGGGTTTTTGCGCTGGTTTCTGCGTCGCTTCGCGCCGCGGGCCGGCTCCGCCGGCGTTCCTGAGCAAGCTCAGGAACCCATCACGCCGCAGCGCCCCTGCGGGAGCTTCTCGGCTTGGCCGAGGGACTCGCGGAAGCGCTCCCTTGCTTCCAAGGGGCTGGTCGCTCACCGCTTCGCCGGCGCGGGCGTTTCGGAGCGAGCTCAGGAACGCGGCGCTACTCGCCTTCGGGCTCTGGCTCCTCTGACTTCCGGTGGGTCCAAGAGACCTTGATCCCGAGCTCGCTGGCCTTGGCCTCGACCGAGGTGCAGACCTGCTCGAGCGCTTCTGGGTCGAGCTCTGTCGCGCTGAGGTCGATCTCGCGCTCGGTCAGGCACTCGCCTGCGTCTTCGCTCAGGGTCCGGGCGATGGCCTCGGGGAGCTGCTCGGCGGAGATCTCGGCTGGGACTCGCCGGACTCCCTCGCTGACCGGGATCTCGGGAGCCATGATCTCCGCGAGGGCCTCGCGGACGTGCTCGTCCACGAAGGGAACCAGGAGGCTCCCGCCGACTCGGAGCGTCGTCGTGGCTTGCCGGCGCGCGGAGTGGCGTCGCTGGACCAAGGCCAGGGTCCGCGCGCCAGGCTGCAGGGCAGCGACCCGCTCCCAGGTCCGGCGGTGGGTCAGGCGGAGGTCGACCAAGATGGCCTCGAAACGACGCGTCCGACAGAGCGTCCAGGCAGCTGGCAAGGTCCCCACCATCTCCAGGGCGCAGCTCTCGGGCAAGATCTCCTCGAGCGAAGGCGCGACCTGAGGCTTGCCCGTGATCAAGAGCACCCCCCCCGGCTGTCCGGGGGCTGGCACCTCTGGGGGCCGCGCCTCTAAGAGCTGCTCAGTCAGGCGGTCTTCGTCGAGGGGAGCGAAGAGGAGCCCTCGAACCACGAGCGGAGCCCACGAGCGAGTGGCTGCTTCGCTCAAGACCTGCGCGTCTCCCGTCAAGAGGGCCGAGGCAGGCCCGATCTCAGTCCGAATTCGATCCAGCTCCGCCTGCTCGGGGAGCGCACCGCCATCGAAGATCACCAGCCTCGACCCGGCGCCTGCCTCCGTGGTGACCTCGACTTCGAGGTCGGCTGCCAAGCGACGAACCATGGTCTCGAGCTCTTCTCGTGGCTCGATCAGCAACACACTCATGAGACCTCCAAGGCTTCCGACGCTGCACTACGCAACCCTAGGACCACCACAGGTCCTGTCGATTCGGGGGGACTGCGACCTCGAGGTCCTCCTTGGAGGACGCCAGGACCCAGGCTCGTCGTGATGGGGACCTCGACACTCCGTCGCGAATCGCGCCGACCCCTTGGGCCTGCAGAATTTGCCGTCCCTTGGGGGTCAAGGACTTGGAGTCCTGGTCGAAGTGGCAGGCAACGTGCGCTCACTTGAGTGTGAGCTCCCCAGGAATCTACTCGAGCGCTGCGGCCATGGAGACCCACCGGGTCCGCCAAGAGGCCGTGGCCCACAACCTGGCCAACGCCCAGACCCCGGGCTTCAAGCGAACTCAGGTCAGCGAGAGCCTCTTCGCCGCCAACCTCGACCAAGCCCGGGCAGCACTCCCCCAAGCGGAGCTCGTGAGCGACCTCCGCCAAGGCGCCCTCCGCCAAACCGACCGCCCCTTGGACTTCGCGCTCCAGGGCGATGGCTTCTTCGTCGTCGAGGCTCCTGACGGCCCCCGCTACGCTCGGGCCGGCAACTTCCGCCGCGACCTAGAAGGTCATTTGGTGACAGCGAGCGGCTGGAGAGTCCAGGGATCCCAAGGCGAGGTCAACCTCGGTCAGGACCCTGTCAGCGACCTTCGAGTTGCAGGCGACCAAGGGCTCTCGATCCCGGGCCGCGGAAAGGTCGAGCTGAAGATCGTCGACTTTCCTCCGGGCGCCTTGAGCCCGGCCGGCGACGGGACCTTCCGCGCCCTCCCGGGTGCCGAGCCCAGCATCTCGAGCGCCAGCCTCCGTCAGGGCGCCCTCGAGCTGGGCAACTCCTCTCCCGTCGAGGAGCTCGTCGAGCTCATTGATATCCAACGCAGCTTCGAGGCCGCCTCGCGCTCGATCGCCACGATCTTCCGTGTCGAAGAGCGCTTGACCAACGAGCTGCGCTAACGCCCCTCGGGGCCAGGAGGACTCTGTGAAAGCGCTCTACACCGCCGGCACGGGCATGAAAGCCCAACAGATGACCGTCGACGTGATCGCGAACAACTTGGCCAACGCCAACACGGCAGGCTTCAAGCGCTCGCAGATCGACTTCCAAGACCTCCTCTACGACACCATAGAGCGGCCGGGTCTCCAGACCTCGGCCGGGACGACCTCCCCCACAGGCCTGCAGATCGGCGCCGGCTCCCACGCCGCCTCGACCACCAAGGTCTTCTCGCAGGGCGCAGTCGAAGAGACTCGGCGAGACCTAGACGTCGCGATCCAAGGCGACGGCTTCTTCCAGGTCACCCTCCCCGACGGCGGGACTGGCTACACCCGCGACGGCTCCTTCCGCCTCGACGCCGAAGGGAACCTCGTCAACGTCGACGGCCTCGCTCTCGAGCCCGGAATCACCGTCCCCCCAGACACTATCTCCATAGCGATCGGCAAGGACGGCACCGTGAGCGCGGTCTCCGCTTCAGATCCGACCAGCTCGGCCGAGCTCGGGCAGCTGAACTTGGCCCGCTTCGCCAACCCAGCCGGGCTCTCGAGCGAAGGCGGCAACGTCTACCGCCAGACGCCGAGCTCAGGCGACCCCGTGGTGGGGCCCCCCGGTGAGGACGGGAAGGGCGCGCTCATGCAGCGCTTCTTGGAGCGGAGCAACGTCGAGGTGGTCAGCGAGATGGTCCGCTTGATCGTGGCTCAGCGGGCCTACGAGGTGAACTCGAAGGCGATCAAGACCGGTGACGAGATGCTCTCGACCGTCAACAACATGACGAGGTAGCGGGTGCTCTCCCTGCTCTACGCGCTGACGCTCTCAGGCGTCCTTTGGGGACCTGCGGTGCCCGCGGCCCCTCCCGCCCCCCAACCCCTCCGGCTCGAGGTCGAACTCGAGCCCCGGGCAGAGGTCGGAGGGGCGATCCTCCGACTCCGCGACTTGGCGCACGTCCAGTCCGGGTCGCTCTGGGCCGGGCTGCCTCTGGGCGCCTCTCCCGCTCCTGGGGCGACTCGGATCGTGACCCGCGCCGAGGTCCGGACCGCGCTCCAGGCCCAAGGCTTCGCGCTCAAGATCACCGGCGCAGAACGCGTCCGCGTCTCGCGACGCGCGCTGGCCCGCCCCACAGGCGCGCAGGTCCTCCTCTCTGGGCGCTTCGTCGAGCGGATCGCGGCGCGCTTCGTGCGGCGTGAGCTGAAGCTCGATCCCAAGGCGCCCCTGACTCTGCGAAGCCAACTCCCGCTGCGTTGGGGAGTCCCGCGCAGCGCCGGCAGCCGCCTCCACGCCCGCTGGGCGGCCCAGCCCCAAGGGGACTCCCTGCTTCGCGTCGTGGTCGAGGTCCGCTCAGGTCAGCGCGCGGTGGCTTCGCTGGCGCTGAACTTCGAGCGCCCCACGCCCGAGACTGCCTCCCCCCAGCCCAGCCAGCGTCGAGAGCGGAGCTCCCGAGCGACGAGCCCTTCGACCCAGAAGCCCGCCCCCAGGAAGGTCAGGCCTCGCCAGGTCAGGCCGCGCCAGGTCGAGCGGGAGGACGCCGGAGTGGAGTTGGTCAAGCGCGGCTCTCACGTGACCCTCATCGTCAAGAGCGGCTCCCTGACCATTACCTCCGAGGGCGTCGCCGAGAAGGGCGGCGCTCGGGGCGAGAGTGTCCCCGTGCGGATCGCCAAGGACCGCCCCCTCGTCGTGGGTCGAATCGTCGATCGAGGACGCGTCGTGGTCGAGCTCCGTCCCCGGGAGAGCGAGTAATGCCCGCGCCCAAGCTCTTGGCGTGTCTGGCCTTGAGCGCTTTGAGCCTCACGGCCTGCGCTGCGCCCAGCGAGCCGGTCCGCTTCGACTACGACTACCCGCCCGTTCCAGTCGCGACCGAGCGGAACCCCTCGCTGTGGCCAGGCTCCCAAGGAGGCGGCGGCTTCGCCTCGGCCCTCGTGAGCGACCCCATCGCTCGCGCGCGGGGAGACATCGTCACGATCTTGATCCGCGAGAACCAGCGGATCCGCCAGCGCGAGACGACCGACCTCAACCAGTCCACCGGCGCCAGCCTCCAACTCGAGGCCCTGACTGGGTTCCCCAACGCGTTCCGCGCCAACGGGCTCCCCGGCGGCTCTGCCAACTCCGAGCGCGAGTTCAGCGCGGACGGCACGGTCTCCAAGGACGGCCGCTTCGAAGCCCGCGTGACCGCCGTCGTGACCGACGTACTCCCGAACGGCAATCTAGTCCTGGAAGGACGCCGGAAGGTCGAGATCGACGACGAGACCAAGGACATCGTGGTCCGAGGAATCGCCCGGCCCTTCGACATCGGCCGCGGCAACACCGTCCAGTCCGAACAGCTGGCCGCGGCTCGCGTCACCTATGAGGGCAGCGGCCCTCTGACCCGCGCCACCCAGCGGGGAATCATTGGCACCGTGACCGACTTCCTCTGGCACCACCTCTGGCCTTTCTGATGCGCACAGGAGAGATCGTGAACCGAAACTGCTTGTGGCTAGGAGCGCTCCTAGCCTTGCTCGCGTTCGCCCCTGAGCGAGCTGAGGCCGCTCGGGTCAAGGACCTGGTCGAGATCTCAGGAGTCCGAGACAACCAACTCGTGGGCGTAGGCCTCGTAGTCGGCTTGAACGGGACCGGAGACTCGGGCCCCTTCTTGGCCCAAGCCCTCTCGAACGCCTTCAAGCGACTGGGCCTCCAGATCGACCCCGCCCAAGCCAGGGCCAAGAACGCAGCCGTGGTCTACGTCACCGCGACCTTGCCGCCCTTCGCCCGGCCTGGCGCCAAGATCGACGTCACCATCAGCTCCGTCGGCGACGCCAAGAGCCTCTTCGGCGGGACTTTGCTCCGGACTCCCTTGAGCGGGGCCGACAGCCAGGTCTACGCCATAGCTCAAGGTCAGCTGGCCGTGGGTGGCTTCGCCTTCGGAGGGAAGGCGGCCTCGGCGCAGAAGAACCATCCCACCGTCGGGCGAATCCCAGCCGGAGCCTTGGTCGAGCGCGTCTCGCCCTCTGCGATCCTGGGCCGAGGCAGCGAGGTCACCCTCTGCCTCCGCGCGCGGAGCTTCGCCGTCGCCGAGCGAATCGCCCGCAAGATTCGCGAGGCCCTCCCCGTCGCCGCGGTCGCTGAGGACGGCGCCACGGTCCGGATCGCGATTCCGCCCGACTACCGCCAACCCGGGCGACTCGTGGCCCTCGTGGCGCGAGTCGGGAGCCTCGAGGTCGAGACCGACACCCTGGCCAAGGTCGTGATCAACGAGCGCACCGGGACCATCGTGGCCGGCGAGCACGTCCGCCTTGGCCGAGTCGTGATCTCCCACGGGAACCTCTCGGTCTCCATAGCCGAGGGCGGCGCGGTCAGCCAGCCAAACGCCCTCTCGGAGGGTAAGACCGAGGTCGTCCCCGAGAGCCGGGTCCGAACCGTGGAGGGCGCAGGCCCGCTCCGGGTCGTGGCCAAGTCAGTGACCGTGGCTGATCTGGCACGCGCTCTGAACGCGCTCGGAGTGTCACCACGAGACCTCGTCGCGATCTTCCAAGCCCTCCGAGTGGCGGGAGCTCTCGAGGCCGAGCTGGTGGTGATGTGATGCGAGGGCGCCTCCCATGAACGGAATCACCCCCCAGGGCCCAACCCCTGGGCACCCGGCGGCGACCGCGGCGCAGAGCTCGCCACAGCAGCACGAGCTGAACGAGGCGGCCCAGCGCTTCGAGTCGCTCCTTCTGAGCCAAGTCCTCTCGTCTGCGCTCCCCGAGGACAGCAGCCTCATGGGCACGGGCCCGGGCGCCCACATCTACCGAGGGTGGCTCGAGACCTACCTCGCTGAGCACTTGGCTGAGGCCGGCGGGCTGGGACTCCAAGACACCATCATCCGTGAGTTCGGAGGCTCCAGTGAGTGACGCGCTACGAGACCTAGAGCCCAGCTCCCAGACGCCTTGGGAGCAGGTCATCCGAGCTCTCGAGCGGCAAGGCCGGGCCCTCCGTTCGGGACGAGGCGCGGAGCTCGAGGCCACGAACCTCGAGCTGGAGGGGATCTGCGGCGCCCTGACCTCAACGGAGGCCACCGGGACCGCCGAGCGCGAGCTCGTGGTCCGAGCGCGGGGCCTGGCCCGCGAGAACGCCCTCCTGCTGATCGCCGCGCGGGATCAGGTCGCGCGCGCCCTGAGCCTCTTTCAAGCCCAAGCCCGGACCGGGCTGGCGTGAGGGAGTCGTCGCCATGAGCCTCTCCGGGACCGGCCTAAGCGGCCTCTTGAGTGCCCAGCGTGCCCTGGAGGTCGTGGGTCACAACGTCGCCAACGCGTCAACGCCGGGCTACTCCCGCCAGCGGGTCGAGCTGGCCACGGGCCGACCTCAGTCTGCTGTCGGCGCGGGACAGATCGGGACTGGGGTCAAGGTCGCGGCCATCCGACGGACCGTCGACGAGTTCTTGGCGGGACGCGTCCAAGGGGCTGAGTCTCAGCTAGGGGCGGCCGAGACCTTCGCGAGCGGAGTCGGTGAGTTCGAAGAGATGTGGCACCACGGAGGCGAGACCCTCGGGGCGAGCATGACGGCCCTCGCCAACGCCGCGGAGGAGCTCGCCGCCCGTCCTGACGACGTGGTCTTGCGGACTCAGTTCCTGGACCAAGCCCAGGACCTCGCCCGCCGCGTGCGGGGTCTGGCGGAGGACACGACCCAGCTCCGGAGCGACCTCGGCCGGAGCGTGGCGGTCGACCTGGACGAAGCCAACGGCCTCGTCCAGGAGGTCAAGGCCCTCAGCCTCGATATTCGCTCGCTCCAGGTCAGCGGCCAGGCCCCCAACGACCTCGTCGATCGGCGCGAGGTCGCGATCCGAGCTTTGAGCCGCTTGGTCGGGGCCGAAGCCTCCGAGAACGGCTCCGGCGGAGTCGTGCTGCGAGTCGGAGGCCGGGTCCTCCTCTCCGGCCAGAACGCCGAGACCCTCTCTGCCACTCAGAATGCGGACGGGATCGCCGTGGTCCGACTCGGTGACGAGGTCGTCGACCTCGACGGGGGCCAGGTCCTCGGCGTCCAGCAGGCCCAGGCTTCAGGCTTGTCCGCTGACGCTGACCTCGACAGCTTGGCTCGAAGTGTGATGCAGGCGGTCAACCGCGCCAACGCTGCCGGCGTCCCCGCCAGCGGTCCCTATACCTTGCTCCAGAGCGGCTGGCCCGTCGCCGACCACAACGGCAACGGGATCCTGACCGAGGGGCCTTTGGCCGTGAGCGGACTGCCCTTCGTCCCGAGCGCTACGACCCTCCAAGTCAGCGTGACCGACCCCGGGGGGGTCAGGACGACGACCCCGGTCTCCTTCGACCCCGCGACCGGGAGCCTCGACGACCTGGCCGCGGCCCTCGACGCGGTCCCCTTCCTCAACGCCACCGCCTCCTCTGGGGGAATCCTGACCCTGGGCGCTGCCCCTGGCTACGCCTTCGACTTCGCGGACCTCAGCGGCGGCGACCCCGACCCTGGGGGCCTCTTGGCCTCCCTCGGGTTCGGCGCCGTGTTCCAAGGGCAGAACGCAGCGAGCATGGAGGTCGCCGCGACCTCCCCCACTGACTTGGCCTTGGGCTGGACCGCCTCGCCCGGCGACGGCCGGAACGCGACGCGGATCGCGAGCGCCCTCAGCGAGGGGAGCGCGCTCCTCGAGGGGGCAACCCCCAGCGGGTTCCTGGGTGGGATCGTCAGTCAGCAGGGGCTCGTCGCTCGCCGGGCTAACTCCTCCCTGGAGTCGAGCGGCGCGACCCTCGACGCCTTGGAGGATCGGATCCAAAGCGTGTCTGGGGTCTCGCTCGAGGAGGAGGTCGCGGACCTCCTCAAGTTCCAGCAAGCCTTTCAGGCCTCGGCCCGCTTCCTCCAAGTGGTCAACGACATCTCGACGACCCTGATGGGAATCGTGAACTAGTGCCTCGCTCTGTCACCGATCGACACACCGAGGGAGGAGCCAGCTGATGCGCGTCACGCAAGCCCACCGGACCACGAGCGGACTCCGCGATATTCAGAACGCCGCCCAGCGTCTGACCGAGCTCGAGGGGCAGGTCTCGAGCGGAACTCGGGTCCGGCGTCCCTCCGACGACCCCATAGCAGCAGGCCGAGTCATCTCCCTCGACGCGCAGCAAGGGCGCCTCGAGAACGCCGAGCGCACCGGGCGTCAGCTCGGCGCCGAGCTCGAGATCGCCGACAGCGCGCTGCAGTCCATGAGCGACCTCCTCGGCCGCGCGCGAGCCCTCGGCATAGCAGGCGGAAACGACTCCCTCCAGCCCGAGGATCGCACCGCCCTCGCGACCGAGGTGGAGGGACTCCTCCAAGAAGCCCTGGGCCTCGCCAACCGGACCTTCGACGGACGCGCGATCTTCGCCGGGGGCCAGACCCAGAGCGTGCCCTACAGCATTCAGCCCGGGCCCCCTGAGGCTGCCGCCTACGCGGGCGACGGCCTCGAGCGGAGCGTCGCTGTCGGCGAGGTCCTGATCGGAGCGACCCCCGCAGGTCCAGAGCCCATGAGCTCAGCCCTCGACTCCCTGATCGCGCTCCGCGACGCCCTGGTCACCGACGCCGCTACGACCCGCGCCGCTGTGGGCGCAGTTGACGCCGCCCACGTCGGCGCGACCGAGGCCCTGGCCCAAGTCGGGACCCGACAGGGCCTCCTGCGGACCGTCAGCGACGAGATCGACGTTCGAGTCCTCCGGATTCAAGAGCTCCGGAGCGAGCTCTCGGATGTGGACCTCAGCGAGGCGATCGTCTCCTTGCGCGACCAGCAGGCCTCCTACGAGCGTGGCTTGCAGGTCGTGGCCCGGATCCTCCAGACCTCGATCCTCAACTACATCTAGGTCATGCCTCGGCCCGCGTCGTCAAGAGAGGACTCTCTGAGGCTCCTACTTGGGGTCCTTGAGGAAGAGGAGTTCGATCTCCTCCACCGCCGGGCTAGCCAGCCCCTGGCCCTTCTTGCCGACCTCGGCGTCGGCGCTCAGGAACACCCCGAGCTGATAGCGCTGAGCCAGGTAGCGCCCCACGGCCGCGACCTGGGTCCCACGGAGCGCGAAGCGCTGCGCCAGGCGGTTGTTGTCCTTGGCCACGCTGACCGCCGAGACCAGGACCGGTCGCTTGAGGGTCGTCCCGACCGAGCCCAGGCGGTCCAGGCGCCGAGCCCCAGATCGACTGATCTGCTTGCCCTCGAAGAGCTGGGGGACCTCGATCTTGACCGAGAGCCCGCGCCCGCTGACCGCGATCCGGACCCCCTGGTCGATCCCTTCAGCCGCGAAGAGGGCGATCAGGCGCTGCTGGAGGTCCTTGAACTCCTTGGGAGTCTGGGACTGACCCTGGGGCTGGCTCTTGTCGTCGACGACGTTGGGGAAGATCGGCGCGTAGCGCCAAGCCTCGTTCTTGACCTTCTGCTGGGGCGCTTGATCGCCCCCCAGGTCGGCCGAGCCGCTGAAGGTCGCTCCGAGGCTCTTCTTGGCTGCCGCGAGCTTCTTGAGGTCGACCTGAGAGATCGAGTAGAGGACGACGAAGAACGCGAACAGAAGGGTGATAAAGTCCGCGTAGGACACGAGCCAGCGCTCGTGATTCTCGTGCTCTTCGGCTTTCTTCTTACGTGCCATGGCACCTCCCCTGCGGGCAGGAGACGGTCGAGCCCGAAGCACCTCGCTTCGAACCGCAGCCTCACTGCAGTGGTCGTCGTCGCGCCTGAGGCGCTAGGCAGCGGCCTCTTCGGCCTTCTTGGGCGTGCTCGAGAGGGGGAGGATCGCGCGGATCTTCTCCTCGACGAGGCGCACGTTGTCTCCGCTCAAGATCGCCAGGACGGCCGAGAGGACCATCTCTCGGCGGCGCGTCTCGGCGCCGTCCACGAGCTTGAGCTTGTTGGCCATAGGGAGGAAGAAGATGTTCGCGCTCCCGACTCCATAGATCGTGGCCACGAAGGCGACCGCGATACCCGGGCCGAGGGCGGCTGGGTTGTCGAGGTTCTCCATGACGTGAATCAGCCCCAGCACAGCACCCAGAATTCCGACCGTGGGGCAGTAGCCACCCGCGGTCTCCCAGACCTTGGCGACCCGGTGTCCCGCGTCCTCCTCGGTCGTGATCAAGGTCTCGAGGGTGTCGCGGACGAGGTCGGGCGGCGTGCCGTCGACCGCCAGCCAGAGGGCCTTCTCCATGAAGGGGTCCTCCGCCTCCTCGGCGTCGGCCTCGAGCGAGATCAAGCCGTCCTTGCGAGCCTTCTTGGCGAAGCCCAAGAGCTTGGCCACGAGCTCCTCGGGGTCGTGGGCCTCTTGGAAGAACACGTGCTTGATCGCCTTGACCGAGCCAAAGATCTCGGTCGGCGTGTAGCTGATCATGCAGGCGCCCAGGGTCCCGCCGAGCACGATCAAGGCCGCCGTGGGCTGAATGATCGAGCCAATGTGTCCACCCTCGAGGGCTTGGCCGCCGAGGATCGCGACGGCCGCGATCACGATCCCGCCGAAGGTCATTCCGTCTGGCTTCATGGGAAGAGCACCCTCTCTCCGGGGATCCCCAACAGGAGCGCGGAGAACACTCTCTGGCGGTATGCGACGACGCGCTCTTGGACTTCGAGGACGGTCTCGGTCACCACGAGCTTGGAGCCGGTCGTGAGCGTGACCAAGGTGTCAGGCGTGGGCTCGACCCAGGCCACCAGCTCGGCGTTGAGGACGAGCTCTGTTCCGTCGAGGCGAGTCAGCTCGATCACGCGATGTCTCCCGAGTGGACCCTCAGGAGCCCCAAGCAGAGGTCAAGACTCTCGGAGTCGAGGTCAGCAAAGAGGAAGAGTCGCTCTCCCAGCTCGTCTCGCGCGGACTGCAGGCGCTCGGGCGTCCAGCAGGCGAAGAGGAGAGGTAGGTCTCTCACAGCCGCTCGTCCGCCCAAGCGCCGCAAGACTTGGAGCAGCGCTTCCGCGCTGCGGCTGGGTCGATCGGCGAAGCGAAACCAGCGCGGCCGCGGGAGCTCGTCCGCCAGGAAGCGGACGGCGCGCTCAGGGTCTGCTTCGTGCCGGTCCCCTCTCCCGCAGAGGGCGCGTTGGATCAGGGCCGGAAGCTCATGGTCGGAATATGCCGCGCGCAGATAGGGCTGGAGGAGTGGCCGGGGGCCGAGCATTCCCCAAGACTCATGGCGAGCGAGCCAAGCCAGGAATGCTAGCGAGTCTGGATAGAGATCAGCCAAGTGCCCCGCGCCCCAGGGCGCGAAGGAGGCCTCAGCCAGGGTCTGTGCCAGAGGACTCGGGAGTTCGCTCTGAACTCCTTGGCGCAGGAGCGCCAGGGTCTGGCGGCGCTGACGTCTGGAGAGAACTCCCCAGCCCTGGAGTCCCGCAGGCTCTGTCCAGAGCCTCCTATTCCAGGTTGCTGATTTGCGCATGGTCTTCTCCCACGCTGATGATCGACCGGTATCCCCGGCCCTTGAGGGGGCGCCTCTGGGTAAGCCGAGAGCACCTCGGCCTCGCAGCTCAGGGCGCTCGCCCCAGGGCCGGCGAGGGCAGAGGGGGGCGCGAGCGGCGCCGCTCGAAGACTGAGGCACCCCCCAGGGCCGGAGCCGGGAGGGTCCTCCCCCGGCGCCTCAGCGGCGAGCTCGAGCTGCTAGACGCCTCCCCTGCTCGCCTCCCCTCTCGCTCTCCCGAGCCCCCGCAGAGCGACGCGCGCTCGCGCATAGATGATGACAAGGGCGCCCTGGCGCACGAAGGAATCTCCAACTCTCCACAAAAACACGAACCAGGTCCTTCAGCCCCAGGGGGGTGGGCCGAACATCACGGCTGGGTAGACAACCCAACTTTCCAGTGGCCGCCGTGGTGGTCGCAATCCACTAAACCTCACGCCAACTGAGAGGTGTCCTATGGCTCTCGTCGTCAACACCAACGTCTCGTCCCTCAATGCCCAGCGCTCGCTTGGCGTCAACCAGGCTTCGCTCCAGCGGACCTTCGAGAAGCTGAGCTCCGGCCTCCGAATCACCCGAGCGGGTGACGACGCGGCTGGCCTCGGAATCAGCGAGCGGATGCGAGCTCGCGTTCGCAGCCTCGAGCAAGCGTCTCGGAACACCCAGGACGGCGTCAGCCTCGTGCAGACCGCTGAAGGCGCCCTCAACGAGACCCACTCCATGCTGACCCGCATGCGAGAGCTCTCGGTCCAAAGCGCCAACGGAACCCTGTCCACCGCTGACCAAGACAACCTGGACACCGAGTTCCAGGCCCTGGCCACGGAGATGACGCGTATCGCTGGAGCGACGGACTTCAACGGGACCACGCTCCTGAACGCGGCCCAGACGATCACGATCCAGGTCGGCGCCGGCACCGTCGCCGCCACCGACACCATCGATATCGCCCTGACGGACAACTCGGCCGCGACCCTCGGCGTCGGCGCCCTCGACATCGGCGCTGGCGGTGACCCGCTGGCTGCGATCACCGCGATCGACACGGCCATCGCTTCGGTCTCCACGACTCGCGCTGGCCTCGGTGCCTCGCAGAACCGGCTCGAAGCCGCGATGCGAAACACCGACGTCCAGGTCGAGAACCTGACCGCCGCTGAGTCGCGAATCCGCGACGTCGACGTGGCTCGCGAGAGCGCCAAGATGACCCGGGGCAACGTGCTCCAGCAGGCGGGCGTCGCGATCCTGTCCCAGGCGAACCAGTCGCCGCAGGCCGCGCTCTCGCTCCTCCGGTAATCCACCCCCGGAGCTGGGGGTCGCCACCGCGGCGGCCTCCAGCTCTCCTCTCGGTGAGTGAGCCCCACCGAGCAGGACCCAACGGCTCAGGGTGACACCCCAGTCACCCGACCCTCCCAGCGAGGAGGTGGGCATGCCCACCGTGCAGTTTGGGGGCCTGGCTTCGGGCCTCGACACCAACTCGATCATCGACGGCCTGATGGACGTCGAAGCGATCCCGATCCGCAACCTCGAGCGCCGGCGGGTCCAGGCCGAGCGAGCCCGCGATCTCTATCGCGACCTCGCGAGCGCAACCACAGAGCTCAAGGCCATAGCCGAGGAGCTGAGCGCGGCAGGCGCCGTGAACCAGCTCGGAGCGACCTCCAGCGACGCCGATCGCCTGGGCGTCAGCGTCGGCGAGGGCGCGGTCCCAGGCACCTACGAGGTCGAGATCCAGAGCCGCGCCCGCACGACCCAGCTCGCGGGTCAGGGCTACGCCGACGCCGCGGCGACGGGCGTCCTCGGGACCGGGACCGCTGTCCTCGACGTGGGCGGGACCCAGGTCAACCTGACCCTAGGCGCGGGACAAGACTCCCTCGAGGGACTCCGCGACGCCATCAACAACGCCGGCCTCGACGTCCAAGCCACGGTCATAGACGACGGGAGCGGCGCCACGGGCCAGCGCCTCGTGATCCGCGGGACCAAGACCGGCCTCGCCAACGCCGTCAGCCTCGACACGAGCGGCCTGAGCGGCGGCTCCCAGGCCCTCAGCCTGAGCACCCTCAGCCCGGCCCAGGACGCGGTCGCCGTCGTCGACGGCCTGACCGTGACCCGCAGCGAGAACACCCTCCGCGACGTGATCCCGGGCCTGACCCTCGACCTCGGGGCTGAGACGGCCCCCGGCGAGACGATCCGCGTCGAGGTCGACCTCGACCAAGAGGCCACCGCGGATCGAGTCGCCGACCTCGTCGACGCCTATCGCGACATCGTGAACAAGATCAGCGACGCCAGCCAACCCGGCGACGAGGTCGTCGCGGCGGGACCTTTGATCGGCGACGCCTTGGCCTCGACCGCGCGGCGCCGACTGCAGAGCGCGAGCTCGGGAGCCGTGGGAGCGGGCACGATCCTGACGCCCGTGGACATGGGGATCGAGACCAACCGCTCGGGCAACCTAGACCTCGACCGGGCCGTCCTCATAAACGCCCTCGAGACCGAGCCCGAGAACGTCGCGACCCTGGTCGCTGACCTCGCGACGCGGCTCGAGGCGGCTGCCGAGGAGCTGACCGCCAGCGGCACGGGCCTCCTCGAGGTCCGCGCCGACAGCCTAGACAGCCGCGCTCGAGACCTGACGCGTCAGATCGAGCGCCGCGAGCTGAGCCTCGAAGGCTACGAGGAGATGCTCCGGCGCCGGTTCACGGCGCTGGAGTCCCTCAGCAGCCGCTACCAGTCCCAGGCCGGACTCATTGCAGGCCTGTCCCCGATTCCGCAAGGAGGTAACTCGTGAGCAACCGACGCGCGACCAAGAGCTATGGCGGCGCTCGCCTCCAGACGGCGACCTGTCTCGACGTGACCTGCCTCCTCCACGAGCGAGCCCTCCTCGAGCTAGCGCGCGAGCGCCAAGCTCGCGAGGCGGGGGACGAGCAGGCCAGACAAGCCTCCATCACCCACGCCCGGCGGATCGCCCTCGAGCTGGTGGCCTCGATAGACCTCACCAAGGGAGAGCTGGCCGAGTCCCTCCACCGGCTCTACTGCTTCGCGGCGGCGCGGATCTCGCCCCTCGCCGAGCCAGAGGACCTCGAGGTCGCGGGCGACGTGCTGCGTGAGCTGGGCCAGGCTTACGGCGAGCTCCGGACCACGGGCGTCGACGCCCCTCGGGCCGTCCTGGCCAACCTGTGAGCGCCCTCGACTCCCACTTGCAGGAGCTCCTCCAACAGATCGAGGTCGGAGACCTCGGCTGCGCGGCCCAGAAGCTGGCCTCCCTGGAGGAGCTGATTGCCAGCGGCCAGGCCCAGGTCACGGAGCAGACCCAAGCCACCACCAAGCGCGTGGGCCTCGCCCTGCGCCTGGCCCTGGAGGAGACCAAGGCGAGCCTGGCCGAGGTTCACCGCTCGCGACAGACCCTCAAAGCCTATGGAGGCCCGGGCGGACGTCCCGTGCGCTCAGGTCGCCTGGCCTGAGTCGCCCCCCGCGCTGCGGAGCGCCTCGCCGAGCCCGCTCTCGCGGGCCAGCGTCCTCCCCACGCCTAGGTCGAAGAGCGCACGCTCACCCTCCAGGGTCACGGAGCGCCGGGCGCGAGTCACCGCGGTGTAGATCAGCTCGCGACAGAGGAGCGGGAGGTCCCGCCCAGGCAGGACCAAGGCCACGTGCTCGTATTCCGAGCCCTGCGCCTTGTGGACCGTCATCGCGTAGCAGTCGCTGAGCCGATCCCCGAAGAGCTCCAGGGGAAGCGCTCGGACCTGACCCTCTTGGCGGAACACCGCTCGCAGCCGAGGTCCCTCGGGCTCCTTGACCCAGAGCGCCAGGCCAACCTCTCCGTTGACGAGGCCGAGCTCGTAGTCATTCCTGTGAACCAAGACCGGCGCTCCTGGAGCGAAGCGCCCGCGAGCGCCCGCGCGTCGTCGGAGGCGCTCGTTCAGCGCGTCGGCTCCGCGAGGCCCCGTCCGAGTCAGGCAAAGCAGCCGCGCTGCTTCGGCTCGGGCGAAGAGCGCCTCGAGGGCGGGGCTCGGAGCCAGCCGTCCGCCGCCCAGGGGCTGGAAGCCCTCGCGGGCAGCTTCGGCGAGGGGCCCGAACCACCAGGACCAAGCGTCGGCCAGGAGCCGCTCCAGGCCCGCGTCCCCCGCGGACGACCAACGCGCGCGCGGGCCGCTGGGCGCCTGACCCGGCTCGGCTGGGGAGAGGGAGCCGTGGGGGTCCCGGCCCTCGCGGAGGTCCTCGGCGAAGGCCAAGAGCTGGGCGCCGGCTGGGTCCCGCGCGTCCTGGCGGAAGCTGTGGCGGAGGAGGGTCCCGCAGCCAGCCAGGAGGCTCGTCGGCTCCGCGCTGACCTCGAGGACCTCTTGGAGCACGGTCCCCGCTCCGACAGCCGGGAGCTGGTCCGCGTCACCCAGGAGGACCAAGCGCGCCCCGGGCCGGACCGCCGCCACGAGACGCTCCATGAGCGGGAGGGAGATCATGGAGGCCTCGTCCACGATCACGACCGAGGCGCTGAGCGGGTTCCCGCGGTGCTGACGCGGCTGGGAGCGACGCTGGCTGAGCCCCAAGAGTCGGTGGAGGGTGAGCGCGCTCGGCGCCGCGCGGCGCAGGGCCTCCTCCGCTGGGGCCAGCCGCGCCACGGACTCCAGCGCCGAGGCGACCGAGGCCTGGAGCCGCTGGGCCGCCTTCCCCGTGGGCGCGGCCAAGGCGACCTGCTCTGCCTCGAGCCCCAAGAGGGCGAGGGCCCGGAGGAGGGCGACCACGAGCGAGGTCTTGCCCGTGCCGGGCCCTCCGGAGATCACACAGAGAGGTCGAGCCAGGGCGTGGCGCACGGCCTCGACCTGCTCGCTGGCCAGGGTCAGAGGCCCCTGCGGTGTCACTTGGGGACGCTGCAGGACGCTCGCGACGGCCCCGTTGAGGGCGCCTGCCCCGAACGCGGGCTCCGGCCTGCCTCCTGCGCGCTCGAGGAGCGCGGCCGCTAGGCGCGCCTCGCTGGCGGCCAGGCGCGGGGTCCGCAGGAAGGGCCCCTCGCAGCAGAGACCTGGGGTCGTCGCGCCGAACCCGCCGCCGAACTCGGCCTGGAGGCTCGCCAGCTTCGCGGGGCGCTCGTCCGCAGACCCGAGGAGGGGACCGAGGTGGGCTTCGAGGTGCAGCGCGCCGGCGGGGCCTGCGACGCGGAGCCGGGTGCTGCCGCGGTCCTCGGCGATCAAGACCGCCAGCGCCAGGAGGAACCTGGCCTCACGAGCCGCCAGGGCCTGGGCCTCGCCGGCGAGGGCTGCCCCCGAGGAGAGCTCCCAGGCCAAGGCCAGGAGGCTCTGGGAGGGTTCACCCAAGGCGTCCGCCAGGGACGCAATTCGGAGGTAGAGCTCCTCCTCGGGCGTCGGGCCGACCAGGGCGAAGCGCGCCGCGCCCAGGGGAGTCAGCCCGCGTGGCGTGGGGGGCGTCTCACTCACACACGCCTCCAGCGGGGGTCGTGGCCGATCCCGACCAGGCGGGCCTCGACCTCGGCCAGGGCTGCGTAGGTCGGGCGCCAGGGGCTCGCCCCTGCGTTGACCCGACCCGGATCGCAGCCGCGAAGGTAGAGGTAGATCACGCCGCCGAAGCGCTCCTCGTAGCTGGCCGCGTCGTTCACGCCCAGGGTCTTGGCCAGGGCCAAGGCGTAGAGCTCGCGCTGGAGCGCGTAGTGCTCGGCCGTCGTCGCCTCGAGGGTCTCGGGGTCGTAGTCGACCAGGGCGTTGCTCTTCCAATCCACGAGGTAGCCGCGCCCTCGGTGCAGGAAGAGGTAATCAATGGACCCGACCACGAACCCGCCCTCGGCCCGGACGCGGTCTCCAAAGCCCGACCCCAAGAGGGCGCCCGCGGCCTCGGGGAGCGGGAGGGTGAAGTCCATCTCCCGAGCCCCCTCGGTCTTCCAGAGCCCCTCTGGGAGCTCGAGGCGCTGCTCGGGCAGCACGAGGGGCGTCCGGAGGGCGCCGTAGAGGAGGCTCGTGACCGACTCGGCGTGCCGCGCCTCGAGGCTCGCCCAGTCCAGGGCCCGCTCGACCGCCTCGCGCTGCTCCGCAGAGAAGTCCTCCAGCGACGTCGCGCCGGACCACTCCAGGTGTTCGAGGAGCTCGTGGAGGAGGGTCCCCGAGGTCGCGCCCGGGGGCGGGCTGAGGGCCGCGAAGTCGACCCGGGGCTGACTCTGGAGCTCTGGGTCCTCTCCGAGGGCTTGCCCGGCGGCCGGCTCGTCCTCGACGGCGGAGCGGATCCGCGTAAAGGAGAGGCGCACCCGCGGGCTGAGGCGCGCCACGAGCTCGGGGAGAGCTGGCTGGAAAGGGCGTGGGAGTTGGACCTCCCAGTCCCGCAGGCGGGCGCGGAGCGGGCGCTCGGGGTCTGGCTGGCTGGCCGGCTCGACGACTCGCCTCGAGTAGCCGAGGGGCTCGGGGACCCTCGCCTCGAGCGCCAGCAAGCGCTCGCTGAGGTGTCGCTGGATTCCGCCGAGGCGCTTGTAGGACCAGCCCTCGTCGACCTCCTCGAAGCAAGGCAGGTAGAGCCTGCAGCGAGCGCGAGTCAGGGCCACGTAGAGCAGGCGCCTCTGCTCGTCCTCCTGCTCGACGCGAACTCGATCCTTGAGCTCGGGGCTGAGGGGCCCCACGTGGACGATCCTCTCCAGGCCCTCGTGAAAGAGCGCGACCCCGGGCTCGTTCTCGTCCAGCTCTCCCCAGCGGTGAAAGAGGTAGAGGTCGTCTTGGGGTGGATCGCTGATCCCGCCGAAGAGGAACACGACCTCGGCCTCGAGGCCCTTGCTCTTGTGAATCGTGAGCAGCTGAACGGCCCGGGCGTCGGCCTCCAGGCGCTGGACGCCGCCGTCCTCCCCCGGAGGCAATCGCTCGCCGGCGACCCAGCTCGCGAGGCGCTCGGTGAGCTCCCGCGCCTCGAGGCGCTCGCGGAGCCCGACCTCGAGCAAGAGCTCGGCGAGGTGCAGGTAGTTGGTCAGCTCGCGCTCGCCCTGGCGGAGGAGGACCTCGCGCTCGAGGAGTCCGCTCTCTTCGAGGAGCCCGCGCAAGAGCCCCGGGTAGTCGCGGGCCGCCGCCCGCCGGCTCCAGGAGAAGAGGCGCGCCAAGAGGGGATGCTCGGCCGGGAGCTCGGCGCAGCGCGGGAGGTCTGCTAGCTCGACGCCGAAGAAGGCCGTGTTCCAGGCGCGATAGCGGAGCGCGCGTCGGTGGGGCTCGAGGACGGCGCGCAGGACGTGGAGGAAGTCCTCAGCCTCGCGAGTCTGGAAGAGGCCGTCTTGCTTGAGGAAGGCCGAGGGGACTCCGGCTCTTCGCAGGGCCGCAGCCACCGTCGTCAGCTCGCGCCCCGAGCGGGCCAAGACAGCGATCTCGCTAGGGACCAGCGCCCGTGGCTCGCCGCCCGAGCCCGGGGCAGAGTCCTCGCCCGGGTCGACGACGAAGTGCTGGCCTGCGCAGAGCGCGCTGACCTCTGCGGCCAGCGCTTGGGCGTGAGCCTGCCGCACGCCCTCGGCGGTCCAGCTCCCAGCTGGGAAGCGGAGCAGGACCACGGGGTCGAGGTCTAGGCCCTCGCCGTCGCAGAAGCGCGCTTCGCTGCGCCCGGCCACAGCCGGGGCGCACTTGATCCGCTCCTCGTGGAAGAGCGGCTCGCCCTCGGCCAGGAGGAGGTTCAGGGCCCCAGTCAGCGCCGGCGTCGAACGAAAGGTGGTCTGAAGCGGCACCCGCGGCGCGCCGCTTTGCTCCAGCTCACTCTGGGCTCCGAGGTAGGTGTAGACGTCCGCGCCACGGAAGCCGTAGATCGCTTGCTTGGGGTCCCCGATCAGCCACAGCCCGCTCTCGGGGGCCCCGGCGAGGTCTTCGACGAAGAGGGCCCGGAACACCTCCCACTGGATCGGGTCCGTGTCCTGAGCCTCGTCGACGAGAGCCAAGCGATAGCGAGCGCGGACGGCCCGAATCAAGGCCTCACGGCTCGTCGCTTCGGGACGCAGGCCGCGAGCCACGCCCTCTAGGATCTCGTCGAAGTCGTGCTCTGCCCGCTCCTCCGCTTCGCGCGCGCGTCGCGCCCGGACCTTTGGCAAGATCCGCTGGGCGGCCGCAGCCTCGAAGGGGACCCCTGCCTGGGCGAGGTCCCGCAGCGCGTCCAAAAGGGGCCCCAAGCTAGGAGCTGCGGGCAGGATCTTGTCGGCGCGCTCGCAGAGGTAGTCACGAGCGCGCTCCAGGGTTCGATCCCCGCAGAGGGCCAAGACCGGCACCCCTTCGCCCCCGACTCCGCCCCAGCCGGCCCGCCGCCACGCGCGGAGGGTCTCCTCCAGCCCGTCGAGGCGCTTGAGCGCGGCGGTCCGGGTCGACTTGTGGATCTTGCCTGCCTCCAGCTCTGCGCGGCACACGCTCAGGCTCGCGGGGTCGAGGCACCGGGCCAGGGTGGCCCCAGCCGCTAGGAGGCGGGCCTCGTCGAGGGGCGGCCGCAGCTCAGCCGCGCGGTGGCGATCGACGCGCCACAGGAGCTCCTCGAGGTCCTCGACGCTCCGCTGGGAGAGCCAGGCTTGAAGCTCAGCGGCTGCCTGACCCTCCGCCAAGGCCTCGCGCAGGACGTGACGAAAGGCGCGCCCGAAGGCCTCCTTCGGGGCGATCAAGCTCTCGTCGAGGCCGCGCCCGAGGAGGAGGGCGTGCTCCCGGAGGAGGCGGGCGCAGAACCCATGGATCGTGGTCAGGGTGGCCCCCTCGAAGTCCTCCAGGGCCCGGCGCAGGAAGGGCTCACCCCCGCTGAGATCCCAGCCTGCGGGGACCTCGCTGGGGTCGCCGCAGGAGAGGGCGAGGGCGACTTGGAGTAGCGCGCGCACTCGGCGCCGGAGCTCTCCAGTAGCGCGCTCGGTATAGGTCACGATCAGGAGCGATTCGATCGGGTGCCCTTGGAGGACGAACTCGAGGGCCGCGCGCTCGAGGAGGTAGGTCTTGCCGGTCCCCGCCGAGGCCTCGACGGAGGCCAAGCGGGCCCCGCCGAGGGCGTCTAGGGCCGGCGGACGGGAGCCGAGGCTCATGACGTGCCTCCGTCGGCGAGGCGGGCCTCGACGTAGGCACGCCAGCGGCGACGAGCGAGGTCCTCGGCTCGGGCCGGGGGCTCGAGGTCCCGCCAGCGCGTCACGACGCCCCAGCGATCGCGGATCGAGCGGTCCCGATCGCGGGCCTCGCGGAGGAGACCCGCGAGTCCCTCCTCGTGAGACTTCTTCCCGCGCAAGCAGGCCAGGGCCAGGTCTCCCGAGAGGAGGTAGGCGTGGGGCGAGCCCAGGAGTTCGCCGGCGCGCTCGGCCAACCAGACCCGAGCCGCCGCTGGCTCGAGGGCCGCGTAGCGACGCTCGAGGAGCGGCTTGCTCCAAGGGCTGGGCACGACGACCGCTCGCCAAGGGGTCTCGGCAGGAGTCAACTCCAGGGCGGCCAGGAGCGCGCGGTCCAAGAAGAGCCGCACGAAGTGCCGCTCGCGGCCGAGGCCATACGCGAACTCCAAGCTCCGCCCGCTAGCGCGGAGGAGAGGACGCGTCGCGCCGCTAATCGCGACGCGCCTGAGCTCGCCGCGGACGCGGGCCTCGACGATCAGGGGCGGGTGCACAGCGTCTAGGGGCCCGTCAGCGACAGCAGCCCCGAAGCGATGGACCTCGGCTAGGGGGAACTCGTCCCGGAGGCCCTCGAGCTTCTCAGCCCAGGCTCTCAGCGTCCCCAAGTGACGGTTTCGCTCGGCGCGCCCGAACACGCCGGCCGGGAGGGAGCCCTCGTGGACGGCTCGCTCGGCCTCGAGGTCGTAGGCCGCGGCCAGGCGGGACTCTTGGTCTGGAGTCTCGGGGGCGGCCAAGACGGTGAAGAGCGCGCGCTGGAGGAGGCCCCCCAAGCTCCGCCGCTCGGCCGCGAAGGGCTCGTCTCGGGTCACGAGGGGGTCGCGCCCGTCCTCCTCCTCGGGCAGTCGCAATGTGGTTCGAGCCCAGGCCTGAAGGGGGCTGAGGAGGAAGGAGTGCAGCGCCGAGAGCGAGACCCGCAGTGTCCCTGCAGGGAGGGGCGGGGCGGCAGGGAGCTCGCCCGCCAGGCCGAGGCTGCGGCGCAGGCTCGGGCCGAGGGCCTGACGCAGCTCGCCCATCCCTGGCCAGGGCGACCCGGCCAAGCGCCCCGAGAGCGCCTCTCGGGCCGAGGCCAGAGCAGCCTCGCGCCAGGCCGCCGGCGAAGCGGGCGGGCGCGCTACGCCCGGCGTCTCATGAAACCGTCTTCGAGGGACGGTAAGGGCCTGCAAGCCGAGGGCGCTCGTCACTTGCCGGAGGAAGGGTGAGGGCGCGAGGGGATCGCCGGTCTCGAGGTCAAGGGTCACCCAGCTCAGGACCAGGCCCTCGCGGGTCGCGAGGCAGGCCTCGAGGAGGGCCTGGGCGTCGAGGCTCCGGCTGGCGGGGAGGTGCCCGAGGAGGGGGCTCAAGTCCCAAGGCGCGGGAGCTTCTGGCCGCGGGAAGGACCCCTCTCCGAGGCCGAGGACCAGGAGCAAGCGCGGGGCGCTCGGGAGCGGGTCTCCCGGCGCGATCACGCGCAGGCCTTGGCCGCGGGCTCGGGTGGCGGGGACGCCGATCAGGCGCTCGGCCAAGGCGCGAGCCTCCCCGAAGCTGCAGGCTCTAGGGCTGAGTTCTGCGGCCTGGGCCAGGCGGCGAAGCCCGCGGCTGACTTGGCGGAGGGCGCGCTCGTCGTCGTCGGTCTCGGCTGCGAGGGCGGCTTGGACCCAGGCTTGAAGGAATCGAGCCCAGTCGGCCAAGCTCAAGGATGCGTCGCGCGCGAAGCGCGCGTCCGCCATCAGGCCGCGGGCGAGGCGGATCAGCTCCGCGGCTGCCTCCCGCTTGCCCTCGCCCGGGTCGAGGGGGTAGATCCGCGCTCCAGAGACCTCGACCGGCGCCACCCTCCCTCCGGGGCCAGGGTCCAAGACGCTCCCGAGCCCGAGTCGGACGAGAGCTTGGTCCCAGTGATAGAGGGGCGCCTCGAGGTGAGGCCAGTCCTCAGCGGAGGCTCCCCAGCGGAGGTTGCTGGCTTCGGCCCAGCCGACGCAGTCCTCTCGGCTCAGATCTCCCGTGCGCGCGAGGCAGGGGTGGACCAAGAGCCGCAGGAGGTCCTCGCGTCCAAGGCGAGACTCGGGGAGCCCGAACAGGAGCTGGACCGCCTCCCAGAGGCGAGGCCGAACCGCCGGTCGCGCGACCCGAAGCGGTGGTCCGCCAGCCCCGCGGGCGGCGGCCTCCAGGAGACCTCGCGTGGCCTCGGCCCCCGGACCCGCGGTCACGATCACGACGTCGTCGAGGGACGCGCCTCGAGGAGCGGAGCGAAGCCAAGTCCAGAGCTCGTCCAGAGCCGCCTCGGCCTCTCGCCAGCGCCCAGGCGCGCCCAGGACGCGAAGGCTGCGATCGCCAGGAGAGCGCCCCGCGACCGCCCCGCGAGCGAGCCAGGTCTGGAGCGACCCCAGACTCGTCCTCGGAGGTTCCCGGCTCGCGAGGACCTCGACCTGAATCGGAACCTCCCCGCTCTGGGCGGCCTCGAGCCAGCGCTGGCGAGCCGCCTCTCCTGCCGCGTCCCAGGCCGCCCCGGGCACCCCGAAGGCGTAGACCGAGACGGGTCGAGTCCGGGCCAGGGCTACCAGCGCCTCGACTCGGGTCGGAGGAAGCGAGCCCAGGCCGAACAAGTGGAGCTCCCCAGTGTCAGCCACCTCGGAGGCCGCGACGCGAGCTGGCAGCGCGTCCGGCGCGACCCAGCTCCCGCGCATTGTCTCTCGCGGACTTCCTGGCGTCTCGCTGGGGGGCGTCTCGCTCAGCGCTCCCTCCCAGGCACGTCGCCAGAGCGCGCGCTCCCAGGCCTCCCATTGGGCCGCCTCGGGGTGCGCGCTGAGGTCGAAGGGTGCGCGATCCTCACGCCAGGCAGCCAGGAGCTCCGGGTCCCAGAGGGCGTAGCGATGAAAGCAAGAGGCCAGGCGCCAGGCCAGCTCGACCCTCCGCCGCCCGCGCTGGGTCCCGGGCGCCCCCGCCAGGTAGCGCTGGAGCGTCACGAGCTCGGGCGAAGGCTCCGGGTCGCCCTCGACCTCGCCCAAGACCTCGAGCAGCGCTCCGACCCACTCCCCTCGCCCGAGGGCGCGATCCGGAGCCGCGACGTGACGCGCGAGGAACTCTCGGACACGGCTGAAGCGCAGGTTCGCCGCGAGCCCCAGTCGCTCGGCTAGGCCCTCACCGACGCGCCCCTCGACCTCGCGCGAGGGAACGAGGACCTCGACCGCAGCGAAGGCCCACCGGCCAGGCACGCTCTGAGCGAGGCGAACCCGCTCGGCGAGGGCGTCGAGCAGCGGCCCCTGGGCCGGCGCGATCCAAAGCGTGATTCCTGGGGGGGCCTTCGTCACCCCGGGATCATAGGCGGGCCAAAGTGCGAGCCCAGTCGGGGTCTGGTGGGGTGAGCGAAGAAAATTGAACCCAGAGGTCGCGGAGAGCTCGCAGGGGGCGCAGAGATCGTCTCGCGAGATTCGACGAGCGCTCCAGAGAGGGAAGTCGCGGGATCGTGTGGGTCAGTCGAAGGCCTTGGGGTTAGGGAGCTCCGCTTGGTTGGGCGAGTCGAGGAGGCAGGTCGCTCGGTTTCGCGAGTTCTTTGCGATTCAGAGACCGCTGCCCACAACCGCACGACTCAGGGGCTGTGGTCAACACAGCTCCGTGTGTGGAGTGGTCAGACGGGCACGGGAAGAGCCAATCCGCGCTCTCGAACAGAGCCTAGATCGTGCTGGTGGGAGCCTCTGGCTCGGGCGGAGAGGGCGGGTCGTGAACGTCTAGTCCCGACGCTTCGCGCTCGGCGGCAGCGAGGCCCTCGGGGGACTCCAGCCACTCTTCGAGGACCCGCGCCAGCTCGGCCCCGCTGCCGTAGCGGTCGCCCGGCTCGCGAGACAGGAGCTTCAACACGACCTCGGCCAGCCCACCCGAGAGTCCCTGGCGGAACTCGCAGGGGTGCGGGACCTCACCCGAGACGATGCGCTTGAAGATCTGATAGGGGACGACGCCCTGAAAGGGACGACGTCCCGTGAGGACTTCAAAGAGGCTCACGCCGAGGGCGAAGAGGTCGCTGCGAGCGCTGGCCTGGCCGCCTTCAATGACCTCGGGCGCGACGTAAAAGCTAGTGCCGAGGGCGTAGCCCGTGTCAGTCAGGTCCGTGGCCTCTTGCTGGTGCTTGGCGAGGCCGAAATCGACCAGGCGTGCGCTGCCGTCGGCGAAGCAGCGCACGACGTTGGCTGGCTTGACGTCGCGGTGGATCAGGTCGTTGTCGGTCAGGTCTTGGAGGGCCGTAGCGACTTGCGCGAAGACCTTGGCGCAGAGCGTCTCGGGGAGCGGACCGTCACGGAGCACGGTCCGATCAAGGCTCTCGCCTTCGACCGCCTCCATCACGAGGAAGTAGCGTCCCGAGTCGTAGCCGTGGTCGAGGACCTTGACCACGTTCGGCGCGTCGAGGGACGCCAAGACGCGGCACTCGCGGAGGAAGCGCGCCACCGCTGTTCGGTTGTCCGAGAGGCGCGGGGCCAGGACCTTGAGGGCGACCGGGAGCTCGTCCTCGCGACGCATCGCCTTGTAGACCGTGCCCATTCCGCCGCGGCCGTATTCGCCGACCACGCGATACTTATCGAAGAAGTACTGCGGGGGTCCAGCCAGGGTCCCTTCGGTCCGAACCTGGGTGTCGTCTTCGGAGCCGAGGGCTGCGCGCTCGAAGGTGCTGCTCCCGCTCCCCTCGACTTGGGGCAGCTCGGGCTCCGACTCTTGGCGGAGGAACTTTCGCTCGCGGAGGAGGACCGCGATCTTGGCCAAGAGCTCGGCGGTCCGATAGGGCTTGACGAGGTAGTCGTTGGCGCCGGCCTCGAAGCCCGCCACGATGTCCTCCTCCTCGCTCAGGACCGAGACCAGGACCACCGGCAGCTGGCGCTTGTCGTAGCGCTTGCGCAGCTCTCGCGTCAGCTCGAGCCCGTCCATCCGGGGCATCTGAATGTCGGAGATCACGAGGTCCGGGGGGTCGTCGAGGATCTTCTCGAGCGCGTCTTGCCCGTCCGGGTGCTCGCTCAGCTCAAAGCCCTTGTGGCGAAGGAGGCGCGAGGCGAAACGCCGCACCACTTCGCTGTCCTCGACCAGGGCGATTCGATCTGCCATCGGCGGCACGCTACCAGGTCTCAAAGGCCTTCGCTGCCCTCAGGAGGACCTACAATCGCTCCATGCCTGGGCACGTATTCGTAACGCGAGGCGACATGCGCCGCCTGGCGTGTGACGCCTGGAGCCTCCCTTGCGACGTTGGGGGACTGGTGGTCCCCTCGTGGCTGACGCAGAGCGACCCGCTCCCAGGCCCCGCCGGCGAAACCTACCTCGAGCGAATCCGAGCGTCCTTCTGCGAGGTCGAGTTCGCCTACCGCGGGCGAGGGATTCGCCGCCTGGGAGCGATCCCAGAGCGCTTCGAGGGGATCGAAGACTGGGGCGACGAGAAGCGGCGCGCGGCGCGCTTTCGCGACTGGGATCCGAGCTGGGGCCCTCGCCCCTGGCTGGTCAACGTCGGGACGGGCCGCCAGCGCTCCATCGAGTGGTACTGCCGGGGGCTCCTGGACTACCTCGGCGACGCCGCAGACGCCCTCGAGGGGAGTCAGCCCCGCTACGGGCGAGCGCGACCCCTGGTCGCGGTTCACGCAATAGGCACAGGCCTGGGCGGAACACGGCACCGCAAGGCCGAGATGATCTTCCGCCAACTCGAGGTCATGCAAGCCTTCCTCGACGAGGAGTCGCGCCCCCTCGACCTGGTGTTCGTGGCCTTCGAGGAGAGCGCCTTCGCGGCGGCCCAGGCCTGCCGTCGACGCGGGAGCGGCGAGCGCGACCTCTTCCCCGAGCTGAGCGCTCCTCAACGCGAGCACGCCCGCGCTCTAGCCCGTCGTGCGCTGAACGGAAACCTGGTGGCTTTCCTGGGGGCCGGCGTCAGCATTCCAGCTGGCCTCCCTGGCTGGGGACAGCTCCTGCGCGACGCGGCAGCCAAGACGCCGGAGCTGGCCAGCCGCCTCGAGGGCCTCCAGAGCCTCGACCCCTTGGACCAGGCTCAGGTCGTGGAGCGCTTCGTCCCAACCCTCCGGCAAGACGTCGCCCAGCGACTTCAACCGCCTCAGGCTGCACTAGGGCACACTCTGCTGGCGAGCTTGCCGGTCGCCGAGTTCGTGACCCAGAACTACGACCGCCTCTTCGAGCTGGCCGCGGCGGCCGCCGGCGCGCCGGTCGCGGTGATCCCCGGGACCCGCGTCGCCGACGAACAGCGCTGGCTCCTCAAGATGCACGGGAGCGTGGATCGCCCCGAGGAGATCGTGCTCACGCGTGAGGACTACCTCCGCTACGGCGAGCGACGGGCGGCCCTGGCGGCCATCGTCCAGGCCCTCCTGATCACCAAGCACATGCTCTTCGTCGGCTTCAGCCTCAGCGATCCCAACTTCCACCGGATCGCTGACGACGTGCGAAAGGTCCTCCAATCCGAGGGGCACCCCTTCGGGAGCGTGCTCCTGCTCCTGGGCGACGAGCTCCGCGAGACCCTCTGGCGCGACGACCTGACCCTGATCTCCTGCGCGCCAGCTGGCGGCGACCTCTCCGGGGCGGCTCGGCTCCACGACGTGTTCCTAGACTGCCTCCTCTTCGAGGCCTCGGCCTCGGCCGCCTACCTCCTCGACGAGGCCTACGGTCACGCCCTCTCGCCCACCGAGCGCGAGCTGCGCGACGCGCTCCGCGACCTCAAGCGCTTCGAGCCGGAGCTCGGGGGGACGCCGACTTGGGACGCCGTGGCGCGGCTCCTGGGAAGCCTCGGCGATCCCACTCGGCGCCCAACCCCGCCGCTGGCTCCCCACCCTTGCCCCACGCCCGATCCTGAGCCCTAGGATCTCGTGTGACCCCAGGGCAATACGTCGGTCCCTATCTCCTCGAGAGCAGCCTTGGCAAGGGCGGCATGGGCGCGGTGTTCTTGGCCCGCGCCCCCCAGGGGGCGGCCGTCGCCCTCAAGGTCCTCCACGACCACGACCCAGAGCGCTTGGCTCGCTTTCAGCGGGAGGCGCAGGTCCTGAGGCACCTCGACTCGCTCCGGATCGTGCGCCTCTTGGACTTCGGCCTCCACCAAGGACGCCCGTATCTGGTCCAAGAGCTGTGCGAAGGCGGTGACCTGGCCGGCGCCCTGGCCAAGCGGGGCGCGCTCCCTCCCGAGGAGGCGCGGGAGCTCGTCCGCGAGCTGGCAGCAGCCCTGGAGGTCGCTCACCAAGCGGGCATCGTCCACCGCGACCTCAAGCCGGCCAACGTGCTCCTCCACCAAGGACAGCCCAAGCTGACGGACTTCGGACTGGCCCGAGCCAAGGGGATCGACAGCGCCTCCCTGACCGAGACGGGGGGCTTGCTCGGGACGCCCGCCTACATGGCGCCCGAGCAGCTCCTTGACGCGCGAGCCGTCGACGCCCGAGCCGACGTCTACGCCCTGGGCGTGATCCTCTATGAGCTCCTGGCGGGTGCGCCTCCCTTCCGGGGGCGAGGCGTGCTCGAGGTCGCTGACGCCGTCCTCTGCGGACGCTATCCGCCGCTCTCGAGCGAGGTCCCGGCCCAGCTCAGACAGATCGTGGCCAGGGCCATGGCGGTTGAGGCAGGTGATCGCTACGCCTCCGCTGAGGCCCTGGCGCTAGCCTTGATCGCAGAGCCGCCACGAGCCGAAGAGGTGAGGGCCCTGCCCCTCGCCCTCCTAGCCTTGCTCGCGATCCTGGCAGGCGTCGTGGTGGCGCTCTTTGCCTATCCAGCGCACGAAGAGGTCCTGCCGGCTCCCTCTCCCAGTCAGCGCCCCAACCTGACGCCTCCCGTCCCCAGCCCGCCTCAGCTGAACCCCTCGCCGGCGCAAGAGGCGCCGACTCCTGACGCAGAGGAGGAAGAGCGAGCGGCTGTCCACTCGGCCCTCGACTCGTGCGCCGAGGAGGATCCGGCAGAGATCCAGCGGGGCGTCTCTCGCCTGAAGAGCCTGGCGGAAGCCGGGAGCCGGCGGGCTCACCTGGCCCTAGGAGAGCTCTACCTCATTGGGCATGGAGTCGAGCGGAACGTCGAGAGCGCCCAGAGACATCTGGGTCGGGCCAGAGCGGCTGGCCTGACCGAGGCCCTGCTGACCCTCGCCCACTGCGAGCGACTCGAGCGCTGGGGGCTTGAGGTCCCCAAAGCCATGGCTGGGCTGAAGGAGCGCTGCGCAGGGGGCGACCTCGAGGCTGCCTGGCAATGGCTCGGACGCGTAGGGGTCCCGTGCGCGGGACTGGGGAAGGCCGGCGAGCTCTACCGTCTCCAGGAGCTGGTCGTGGAGGTTCACACGCGCCTCCCCGGGACGCGTGGCCGCCAAGACGCGGTCTCAGAGCTCCTGGCAACCCCGGGGCCTGACTCGCAAGTGGAGCAGGTCGCGCTGCGACTCGGGCTCCCTCTGGATCCCGGGCTCTTGCCCGCCGAGTCCGCAACTCCCAGAGCATGCTTGCTTGCGGCCCGAGACGCGGGAGCCCGCCGCGCGGAGTATGCCCTCGGCGACCTGATCCTTAAGGGACGTATCGAGGGCACGGCTGAAGAGGGAAGACGCTACCTCCGGCGCGCCGCGCTCAAGGGCTCTCCCAGCGCTGGCCTCGCGCTCTGGAAGAGGCTCCCTGCTGGCGACCCTGAGGGACGACGCTGGCTCGAGTATTCGGCCCGGTTGGGGGTGTTCGAAGCCGTCGACGCCCACGGGGTCCTGCTCCACAGGGAGGGCCGAGCGGAGGCTCGGCCATGGCTCGAGTTCGCAGCGAATCGAGGGCAACCCAACGCCTGCGCCGCCCTCGCCAACCTGCTCCAGGGTCCGGAGAGCACTTCGTCTGAGGCCCTCCTCGTTCGCTCGACCGCGAACAAAGGGGCGAGCCACGGGCGGGGCGATTACTTGAAGACCCTAGCTGCTTCGCTGGCCGACCCCCGAGGGGGGCCGCAGGATCGGACCCGTGCCCTCGTGATCCTGGCGGGCTTGGCGATTCAGAAGGAAGACGGCGAAGCTGCGCTGGCCGCGGCCGCTCTGGCCCTCAAGCCCCCACAGCAGGCTGGGATCGTTCGCCCGCTCCTGAGACGAGCGCTCGCGCAGGAAGAGACCCGAGGCCGAGCAGCGAAGCTGCTGGCCGGAGTCACAAAGGGCATAGCGACTAGCGCGCCGGTGGCTTCGCAGTCTCAGCTCACACTAGAGAGGTGGGCTGGAGTCCTTTCGTCCTCGGCCGACGCAGAGGTTCGTGCGCGTCAAGTCCGCGCGCGAATCGAGATCGGCCGTCGCGCCCGAGCCGAGCTCCAAGGTCACGCGCGGGCTGAGGCCATGCGGCGAGCTGCCGAGACGGGAGACCCTCGGAGCCAGTTCGCCTATGCCCAAATGCTCTACATAGGCTCAAAGCCAGGGGCGCCCGCGCGCCAGGAGGCGCTCCGCTACTACCGTCTGGCGGGAGATGGCGGGATCCCTGCAGCGGCTTTCTACTACAACGTCGAAAAGACGAGCTTCGCTCGAGCGCTGAACGAACTCGAGCGCGTGGCCAATGACGGGAACCCGGCGGCGCTGCGCTTTCATGGCTTTCAGCTCTTGGCCCAGGACCCAAAGAGCCAGAGAGGTCGACGACAGCTAGAGCGAGCCCGCGCCCTCGGCGACTCGGAGGCGGAGGAGACCCTCCGGCGGGAGGCGCTGAGAGATCCCCGACGACGGCCCGCGGTCCTCCAACACTACCTAGCGAATCCGCTCCGCTACCGACTGGCTCTAGGCCAGCTCTACGCCGCGGGTCAGCACCTGAAGCGCGACTCCAAGTTAGCTACGCGCTACCTCCTCGAAGCGGCCACAGCGGGTGAGACTGGCGACGCCCTCCTCGAGCTGGGGCGGCACCTGCTGCGGAGGGGGGAGACGCCTGTCGCCCTCTTGTGGCTCTTGGCGGCAGCGGAGCGAGGACTGCAGGAGTCTGCCCTAGTAGCAGCCCGCGTGATGTTGGGCGCGCCACACCTAGACCGCTTCGAGGAAGCGGTGAGGATCCTCCGGTCCCTCGTGGCGGCGAATGCACCCGGCGGAGACGCCAAGCTCGCCCTCGGGCTGGCCCACCTAAACGGGGCAGGCGTCAAGCTGGATGTCCGTCTCGGAGAGCAGCTCTTGGAGGAGGTTCGGACGGGACGAGACACCAGGCCTGAGATCCGCACGCGGGCCAACTACGTCTTGGGTGCGAACATGCTTCGGCGGCGAGACGAGGCTGGTGCGGCCCTGCTGAATTCCGCCTTTGCAGCAGGAGACACCGAAGCGCGAGTTTTGCTGGCTCACGGCCACCTCTACGGAATCCTCCTCCCCAAGAACGCCGCGCGCGGTTGGAGGCTCCTCAGGGAGGGCGCCGAGCAGGGAGATACGCAGAGCCAGCTCGCTCTCGCCAGAGCCCTCCTGGAACGAGAGAGTCGACGACCCCAGGACTTGACCCAGGCGCGCGAGTGGGTCGCGATCCTGGAGGCCAAGGAGCTGGTCATAAGCGCCCAAGAGCGGGAGCTCGATCGCGTGCGGGCGCTCCTCGAGGATCTCTAGCCCAGAGCGAGCTATCCGCCGCTCGCGCCCTGTTCAGATCGCGCCGCCAAGGCGGGGAAGCGGTCCGCGCTCATGAAGACCTCGGGCGGGAAGCGCTGCAGCTCTCCCCCGCGACGCACGCCAAGGCGTCGCTTCAGGACGAAGTCGAAGGTCAGCGGGTCGTAGTCGAAGAGCTCGTTGATCCAGGGTCGCTCGGACGCCTCGAGGTAGCCCAGATCGACCAGGAGTCCGGTCCGAATCACGGGGTCTATGGCGGGCAGCGGGTAGTCGGAGCCGTTGATCAAGCGGTCGTGGAGCTCGGTCGCGAGGAGCGTTCGGCGAAGCGGCTCGCGACAGCGGTTGAACTGGGTCATGGCGCTGATCTCGCCGAAGAGCCGCCCTCGATAGGGCTCATGCTCCATCAGGCGCCGGAACAGATCGTAGCTCTGGACCTGAGGGTGCTTGCCCGCGGCGTCCGGGGTGGCGTCCAGGTCGCGGCTCGTCCCGAGGCTCGCGCAGTGAGCGACGAACACGGTCGTGCCCGCCTCGAGCGCGGGGCGGAGCCGAAGCGGATTCCCCAGCTCCTGAGCCTCCTCGGCGTCGACGGCTTGCTCCTCTCCAGCGTGGCTGATCAAGACCAGTCCGTGCTTGGTGAGGCGCTCGTAGAAGGGGACACAGCGCGGGTCGAGGGGATCGATCCCCATAGCGTTCGGGAGCCACTTGATCGCGATCGCGCCGGCTTCTGCGCAGCGATCGAGCTCCTCGAGGGCGTCTGGGCGATAGGGGTGGATCGACGAGGCTGGGAGGAAATAATCCCCGTGCTCCTCGGCCAGGCGCAGCACGTAGTCGTTGGGCGTGAAGAACTCGGTGTGTTCGAGGACCGGCTGCCCCTTCCCGTCGTGGTGCTTGTCGAAGGCCAGCAGGAGTGAGCGGCCGCGGGGCCGCTGATGGCTGACCAGGTCTAGGAGCCGCTCGAGGTAGAGCTGGTCCGCGCGGGACTCGTCGTAGATCCCAGCGGCAGACTTGTAGAACCAGGACTTGGCGTAGCGAATCGGATGCAAGAGCGAGGTCGCGTCCGGGTGCACGAAGCAGCCTGTCCCGCCAGTCCCGAGGCCCACGACGTGAACGTGGGTGTCCACGACGCGGCTGGGGTCGATCCCGCGCCAGGCTTCGTGGATCAACTCCTTGGCGGGGAAGGACAGCTCCAGCTCGTCGAGCTTGGGCGGAGCAGACACGCAGCCCAAGGGGCCGGCCCCTAGGAGCGCTGCCGCGCCCAGGCCCCAGCGTAAAACGTCCCGCCGGGACGGTTGGGGGAGCGGAGCCGCGGAGCCGCTAATCTTCCTGGTCCTCAGGGCGGCCCCCGTAGCCATAGCGCGAGTAGTAGTAATAGTAGTAGCCGGCCTCGTCGGCGCTCTGCTGGTTGAACAGGAGCCCCACAGGCTCGCGCCCGACGCGGGTCAGCTCGGCCCGGGCCCGCAGCGCCGCCCCGCGGCTGGAGGTCTTGGCCGAGACGACGAGCAGGACCGCGTCGGCGTGGGGGGCCATCAGGCTCCCGTCGGAGACAGCAGCCACCGGCGGCGAGTCGATGATCACCCGGTCGAACTGCATCCGGAGCTTCTCAACGAGCCGCTGGAAGCGGTCGTCGCGAGCCAGGAGCTCGCCAGGGTTGTCGCGGCCTCCGCCGGCGGGGAGCACGACCAGGTTCTCTATGGCGGTTGGGACCCAGAGGTCGCTTATGTCCGTCCGCTGCTCGGCGAGGGCCTCCGTCAATCCCGGTCGGCGCTCCATGCCGAACACTCGGTGGACCCGGGGACTGCGCATGTCTGCGTCGATCAGGATCGTCTTGCGACCCGCCTGGGCGGTCGCTATGGCGATGTTGATCGAGCTCAGGGTCTTGCCCTCGCGCGGCACGCCGCTGGCGCACATCAGCACGCCGCAGCCGACCTCGGGGAAGGCCCCCACGGCGTTGAGCTGAACGCGGGCTCGCCGGAAGCTCTCGGCGTAGACCGAGCGAGAGTCGCGGACGGCGAGGAGGTCGAGGTCCTCGGTGTTGCGCTGCTCGGGGATCACGGCCAGGACGGGGAGGTTGAGGACGGTGACTGCGTCCTTGAGGGTCCGGAGCTGATCGCTGAGGCGCTCGAGGATCAGCGCCACGGCCAACGCGAGGGCGACGCCGAAGAGCACCCCCAGCATCACGTTTCGGGGATGGTTGGGGCTGACTGGATAGAACCCGCGCGCCTTGTCCACGACTCGAGCGTTGGTCACGTTCAGCCGTGAGTAGTGGCTGAGCTCCTTGAGGCGGTTGGCGAACTCGTCGTAGAAGGTCCGGTTGGCGAGGACCTCGGCTTGGAGGTTCTCGTACTTGCGCTGACGCTGGGCGAGACTCCGGCTCTCCTCGCGGAGGAGCCGCGCGCGCTGGAGCAGGCCTTGCTCCTCGCTGATCTTGGCGTCGCGCTCGCTCTGGATCCGGGCCCTGATCGTGTCGATCTCAGCGCCCAAGAGGAGTCGCAGCTGCTCGTGGCGAGTTCGAGCCGCCTTGACCTCGTGCCACTCTTCACCGTAGCGCTCGCGCAGGTTGCTGAGGGTCAGGGCCGCGTCAGCGAGCTTGGTCCGGAGATCGTAGATCACCTTCTGGTCGGCCATGGGGGCGGCGCTCTCGAGGGGCTTGCCGTCCTCCAAGACGCGCTGGATCGCCTCGAGCTCCGAGCTGAGCCGGATTCTCGAGCCCTGGACGCGCGCTAGAGCCTCGTCGTTGACCCGAATTCGCTGGACCAAGAGGTCCTCGTGGGCCTTGAGCATGGGTGTCTGACTGGGGTCGTTGAGGAACTCCCTCAGCGAGGCCTCGCTCTTGTTGAGCTTCTCGAAGAGGAGGTCCGCTTGCTCACCGATCTTCTTCTCGGCGGTCGCGGTCTTCTCGCCCCACTGACTCTCGAGCTGGGCCTTGTAGGCCTCGGCCAAGGCGTTGGCGTAGTCGGGACAGCGCTTTCCGTGCGGCGACTGGTAGCTGACGTCGACGAGGTAAGTCCCCTCGACGGGCGTCACGTGGATCCCGCGCTGGAACATCCGCCCCAGGGTCTCGGGGTCCGCTGGGCCGCCGAGGTCGAGCTCCAGCTCCTGGGCGATCTTGGGGTTCGCCTTGACCACCTCGGTCGCGAGGCTGTGGCTCTGGAGGACGTGGATCTGGGTGCTGAGGTATTGCGGCTGGACCCCGTCCCAATACATGACGTATTTGGACTGCGAAGGATCGGGGGCCTCCTTCGCCAGGCGGAGCCGAACCGTAGAGGCGTAGATCGTCGTCAGGCGATAGCTACGGACCGCAGCCAGGATCCCGCAGATAGCGATGATCACGACCATCACGCCGAAGCGTCGCTTGAGACCGAACAGGATCGCGCGCAAGTCCTCGGCGTTGAGGGGATCCGTCTCGCCGGCTGAGGGTGCCAGGTCCAAGTCCCGAGGAGACACAGATCCGCTCCCGCTCGGGTAGAGCGTGGCGGCCGTGGGTCGCATCTCTGGGGCTTCGCTCACAGGAAGCTCTCCGGGACCCAAATGATGTCGCCCGGCTCGAGGATCGGATCCTTCTCGATCTGGCCGTCCTCGATGATCTGACCGACGGGGACCGGGTAGACCCGCTTCTTGCCGTCGGGGCCGCGCCGTATCAGCTGGACCGAGTTGCCGGCCGCGATCCGGTTCAGCCCGCCGGCCAAGGCCAGAGCCTTGGTCACGGTCAGGTCGTCTTCGTCGAGGGGGATTCCGCCTTGTTTGCCGACCGCTCCCAGGACGAACACTCGCCTCAGGCCGCGAGCCGGAACCACGATCGTGTCACCTGCGGTCAATTCGACGCGGGCCCGACGGACGGGGTCGCTCGGGAGTCGATAGGTTCGAACTCCTCCCTGCTGACGCCGGACCAGGAGCACGCGCTCGCGACTGGCGTTGTTGTTGAACCCGCCCGCGAGCGCCAGGACCTCCTCGACCCCGAGCCGGTTGCCCTCCTGAAGCGGGAAGCCTCCTGGCCGAAGCACGCTCCCGAACACGAACAGGTTCTGTTGCTGAGGGATCCAGATCACGTCCCCCGGTTGGAGCTCGACGTCTAGGTCGAGGCGGCCGCCAACGCTGATCTCGACGAAGGACAGCCGATAGGTCTGGCGCTTGCCGTCGACCTCCCGGATCAGCCGGATCGCCGAGGGATCGGGGCGGGCGCCCGGCCCCGAGTAGAGCCCCCCGGCGACGGCTATGGCCTGGCTGAACCGGAGCCTGCGTCCGACGGGGAGGTCATAGACGCCGGGCTTGTTGACGCGCCCCAAGAGGTAGACCTTCTCCGAGCTCTCGACGAGAGCCACGTTGACCTGGGGGTCCCGGACGTAGCCGCGCTTGTCGAGGACTCGCTCCAGCTCGCGCGCCAGGCCTGTCGGCGTGAGCCCCGCGGCTACCAAGCGCCCGAGGAAGGGGAGGTAGATCTGACCGTCAGTTCCGATTCGGACCTTGCCGGAGAGGGCAGTTGACTGCGCGACGTGGACCTGGATCTGAGAGCCCGGGCGAAGACGGTAGGCGCCGGACGGGGAGCTGGGCGGCGGGTCGCTCTTGAGGACCGCGGGCGGGAGTGGGGGTGGCTCCGCGAGGACAGCAGTTCGGGTCGCGACCGGCGCCCCGCCGAGAT
>Ga0316204_10002437_pt1 | contig 42080 bp, 32 predicted proteins | sample 6monrhotite_MG_2_FD_205661 | JGI IMG/M metagenome (GOLD analysis project Ga0316204, IMG submission 205661) | Microbial mat bacterial communities from mineral coupon in-situ incubated in ocean water Damariscotta River, Maine, United States -... | ecosystem: Environmental > Aquatic > Marine >... | reverse complement strand
TTTTCATTTACAATAGTTTTTTTTCATTTTAAGTTTCAACGTTATGCTCTCACTATTTATATCGAATGCTGCTCAAACCGTTTTAATAGCCTATCAAGTTGAAGATAGAAGCTTGCCTATTGTTCGCACCACTCGAAAAAACTCCATTGCGCTTAAAACACGCGCAGAGGGCGTGGTTCTCTTAGTGCCGAAAGGGCTGTCGAATAAACGATTGCAAAATTTATTAGCGGCACAGCATGGCTGGATCGAGCAAAGTCTTAAACGTTTAGAGCAACGCCGGCAAAACCGCTCTAGTGTTCCCGTTTTTAATGGAAGCGAAGGGCAGGTTTTTGAGTTTTTAGGTGAACGCTTGCGGGTGGCCACTGTTTTCAGCGAGCATGGGCGTTCAATACAAAGCGCAGAGGTGGTTATTGAAGATGGTCAATGTTTGGTGCGACTGGATTCATCTTCTGAAGTAATAGAAGACTCGAATAGAGGCAATCAAGCGGTTTGTGTCGCGATTGAATCCTTTATGAAAAAGCAGGCCTTGGAGTATCTACAGCTCAAATTAGATGTTTACGCGCAACAGATTGGCGTTACCTTTAAAAGTGTGACCATTAAAGGTTATAAGTCTCGGTGGGGAAGCTGTTATAGCGATGGGCGCATTCAATTTAATTGGCGTTTAATGCAAGCACCCACATGGGTGATTGACTATGTTGTGGTGCATGAATTATGTCATTTAATTCATGCGAATCACTCAAAAGCCTTTTGGGATTTAGTGGCGTTACATTATCCGCAAACTGCGGCAGCTAAAGTTGTGATTAAACAACGCGGTTCAGAATGGATTCAACTATTACAATCGTGAATGGCATAGCCGATTATTTTTTAAGATTCATATTAACCTAAGTAGATAAAGCGTCAATGAAAACAGTCCATATTACCGCCAACAGCCGTTTGAGTGCCGCTTTAAAACAGCAGGCACTTCAGCAGCCAGCTAATCAACAAACAGCGAGCCAGCAAGGCAAGCCGTTGGTTATTCAAACGCCTACCATTATGACTTTTCCCCAATGGTGGCAGCAGTGGCAAGAGGCCTGTCTGCTTAGAGGCGAGCTGTCGACGGAGGATCTGCCCAAAAAAGTATTGAGTTCGTTTGAAGCGCAGTGGTTGTGGGAACAAGTCTTACAGCAGGAGTTGGATGATCGTGATCATCAGCAGGAAGCCACCGATTCTACAGAGCCTCAAGGCAAAAGCATTGCTTTATTAAATGTGGCCAGTACAGCAAAGCAACTTTATCAAGCTTGGGCGCTTTCTCAAGATTGGCTGGCCGAAGATTGGTTGGACACGCCTTATTTATCGGATGAAACCTTTCTGTTTAAACAGTGCCAAGCACGTTATCGAAAGGTGCTCGCCAAACATAACTGGTTGGACGAAGTATTAGAGCGCAAGTTAGCCTTGACTTGGTTAGAGCAGGGCAAAGGCTCACTACCCGAGCAGTTTTATTTACATGGTTTTGATGAGATTACGCCACAAATAAAACAGTGGCAGACCATTATTGAAGCGCGAGGTGCTCAATGGAAAATGGAAGAGTCGACGCTTGTTGAACGTAGTGAAGAAGCGTGTTGTTATGACGCTTTAGATGAACAGGATGAAGTAGAGCAAGTGGCTTTATGGTGTATTGAACAGTGGCAATATTTATCGTTATTGAAACCGGCTCATGAGATTAAAATTGCCGTAGTATCCCCCAATTTGACTGATTATAAAGTGCCTTTAACGCAGTGTTTAGATGAGCAACTCTGTTTACAAGGCTTGCAACCACTGAGTTCAGACCGTTCACAGCCTCCGTTCTACAATCTCTCTTTGGGGGTGTCGTTGCTGGAACTGCCTTTAGTGCAAAATGCATGGTTAAGTCTGCAACTTTTTTTAAACTCAAGTAAGCCGTGTCGATATAGCGATTGGAGCCAGTGGTTAATTTCTACCTACAGCAGTGGTGATTTGGTTCAGCGTCAACAGGCCGATGCGGCTTTTAGACGTTTGCAGTGGTCTAGCTTTACTTGGCCTAAACTTTTAGAGACCGATGCGGCCAGATTTTTGCCGAAAGGGCTAAAAACTAAACTGCTTAAGCAAGCCGATCACATGGCTAAAGTGGCTAAAAATACACTGTCTTTAAATGAATTTATAACCGAGGTTTGGCATGCGTTACAGCAAACAGACTGGACGGGCTCCAGAACCTTAAACAGTGACGAATACCAGCAGAAGGTGGCATTTGAATCGGCTGTAAGCCAATTTTCATTAGTTACAGAGATGGCGGGTAAACAGTCGATCTCGGCTTGGTTATCTCTCTTTAAACGCTTTCTATCCGAACAGCTTCATCAGTCGCAAAGTAAAGGGCTTCAACCGATTCAGGTGATGGGGATGTTAGAGGCGGGCGGACAACAGTTTGATGCGCTTTGGGTCTTAGGTTTAACGGATGAAGCTTGGCCAAGAATGCCCAATCCCAATCCTTTTTTACCTATGTGCTTGCAAAGAGAAGCGCGCGCGCCACGTTGCGATGCTCAGCGAGAACTGGACTATGCGAAGCAAGTGACGGAGCGTCTATCGCACAGTGCACCACGAGTGGTTTGGAGCTATGCTAGGCACAAAGGCGAGACGGAACTGTTACCAAGCCCATTAATAACCCATTTAAACCTACCAAGTTATCAAGCGCGTCCGTATGAGTCGCTAGCACTTAAAAGCTTTCAGCAAAATGCCATAGGCTCTTCAATTGAGTGGTGCTTGGATGCTACCGGCCCTGAAGTAGCCGCGGGCAGTAAAGCCCCCGGTGGAACAGGGATTTTACAAGCGCAAAGTCAGTGCCCTTTAATGGCCTTTATGGATTTTCGTTTAGGGGCTAAATATGGCCTTCAGAGCGTTGAAGAGGGGCTACAAAACACCAATCAAGGTACTTTAGTGCATGCGGTGTTAGAACATTTCTGGTTAGAAACCAAAACTCAAGTGGCGATGTTAACCCTGAGTGAAGAAGCCTTAACGGAGCGTCTTGAAAGGCATGTTGATCAGAGCTTTTCAGCCTTACAGGGCACCATCGAAAATGCGTATCTAGAATTGGAGCAGCACCGTATTTTAGAGCTGTGTTTACAGTGGTTGGCGCTGGAAAAAACTCGGCCAAGTTTTGCGGTGGTTGCAACGGAAGTGCAGCATCAAATAGAGTTGGCAGGTATTCAGTTTACCGTGGTGATCGACCGAGTGGATGAGGTAGCAGGAGACAGGGTGATTTTGGATTATAAAACAGGTAAGGCCAGTATTAATAATTTACTTAAAACGCCTACTAAAGCCCCGCAGTTAGCCGTTTATCTACATGCTGTGAGTGATGAGGTTTCGGGTATTGGTTACGGTTTATTGCATTCGGATGATGGTGTCAAAATCAACGCCATTGTGGCAGAGGACGATGTGTTGCAGAAAGCGCGTTCGATTCAGGTGTTTGCCAAAATGGCTGAAAAAGAGAGTCATGATTATTATGAGACGACTTGGGTGCACTTTCTGGAACATTTAAGATTGCAAGTCTTGGATTTAGCGCGTCAAATTCAGCAAGGTATGGCCCCTATGGTGTTTGATAAGGAGACTGATATTCAATATGCCCATTGTCAATTAGCCTTGCGCTTGCCTGAAGTGAGGCGACAACAACAGAATGCTTTGCTTGAAGAGGAGGAGATGTAATGTCATTTGTAACGGAATCTTCTTCACAGACCAAGCCATCCCTAGAAAGTTTACTGGGTATTCAGCAAGATCACTCCTTAGTGGATGGCGCAGCGCGCTTTGAAGCGGTGAGCCCGTTTCACTCTTTTATTGTTCAAGCCCCCGCAGGTTCAGGTAAAACCTCACTCTTAACGCAGCGCTTTCTGGCGTTATTGTCTCAGGTCGAACAGCCAGAACAAATTGTGGCTATGACGTTTACCAAAAAAGCCGCTGCTGAGATGCGCGATCGTATTATGAGCGCGCTTAAAATGGGGGTATTAACTCAGCTACCAGAAGACAGCAATGCGAATGATTTTAATACTTGGCAGTTAGCCAAGCGCGCTTTGCAAAAAGACCGTGAGCAAGCTTGGTGTTTATTGGATAACCCAAATCGATTACGCATTAAGACCATTGACGGGTTAAACAGCTATTTAGTCGGGCAAATGCCACTGCTATCTAAGATGGGTGCACAATCTAAAATTTCACATAATGTGGATCCCGCGTATAAAGAAGCCGTGCATCTGACATTGAAAACCGCCGCCTTAGAGCCCGCCGTGGCGCGTTTATTAGGCCTGGTTAATGGCCGTTTTAACCGTGCAGAAAGCCTATTAATGAATATGCTAAAAAAACGCGATCAATGGATGGGATCTTTACTCGGTTTTACGGGGAATGATGCCCGTGATTACTTAGAAAACGCCTTAGAAACCATTGTGCAGGATGAGCTGAAACAGCAGGTTGCGTGTTTAAGCCATGTTATAGCGTACTTAGAAGAAGCCTGTGAAATAGCTCACTATGCAGTACAAAATGACCAACCGGATTTAGAAATATTATGTGGTTCTTGGCCTCTTTCAGATGCAATGGAACACTTGCCCGCATGGCGTGTTTTAGCGGATTGGTTATTGACGAAGGACTCTAAAGGCATTCGTAAAACGGTCACGAAAAACAACGGTTTCATTGCGGGAAAAGGCGAAGCCAAAGAGCGAAAAGACCAGTTTTTAAATGTATTGGCCAGTTTAAGAGAAGGCGCGCAGGCAAAAGCTGTTTTAGAAAGCTTGGCAGTTTTAAAAACCTTGCCTGATCCATTTTATACGGACGATCAATGGGAAGATTTACAGTGGTTGATTCAACTGCTTAGAGTCTCAGCCGCGTATTTAAAAGTGGTCTTTCAATCGACGGGTCAAACGGATTTTATTGAAACGGCGCAAGCGGCCAGCCAAGCCTTGGGCTCCGAACTTGAACCAACCGATTTAGCGCAGCAATTGGATTATCAAGTGCATCACCTGTTGGTGGACGAGTTTCAAGATACCAGCAGTGAGCAATATGCTTTGATTACCAAGCTGATTGCGGGATGGCAAGTGGATGATGGCCGCAGTTTGTTTATTGTCGGTGATCCTATGCAATCGATCTACCGTTTTCGAGAAGCGGAAGTGGGCAATTTTTTAAAAGCGTGGCAGGGAAAAATCGGCCAAGTGACTTTAAAACCGATTCAATTGCATGTGAATTTTAGATCTTCTCAAGGAGTGGTGGACTGGGTTAACCGTCAATTTAAAAAAGTCTTTCCTGCGGTGAGTAATATTGAAAAGGGGGCTGTTACCTACAGCGATTCGACGGCTTTTTCGACCGATAATACGCCTGCTGTCACACATCATTGGGCGATTAACCGCAGTCATGAAACCGAAGCGATTGAGATAGTCGAACTGATTAAAAAACGCCTGTTAACCTTTACTGAAGGCGATGGTAAAAGCATTGCTTTATTAGGTCGTTCACGTTCCAGTTTAATGGGCATTGCCCGTTTATTAAAACAGCAATCCATTGCCTTTCGAGCGGTTGATTTAGAAGGCTTGAATGAACGTCAAGAAGTGCAGGATGTTTTAGCGTTAAGCCGAGCTTTATTGCACCTGTCTGATCGAGCCGCTTGGATTGCGTTGTTAAGATCGCCTTTGGTCGGCTTGTCCTTAAAAGATTTATATGCGGTTATGGGTGGACAACCTTATCAAACGGTTTGGTCGTGTTTAATGGCCTTAGAAAATCAGCTGGATGGCACGATTCAACCAACCGAGCAGCCAGCCAGCCAGAAAGCCGATCAGAATTTGGAGCGGGCAAGGTTGTCTTCAGAAGGCATCAAGCGCTTAGAGGGTGTTATTCCTGTGTTGCAGCAAGCTTTATCACGCTTAGGTAGTTTGCCTTTCTCTACCTTAGTGCGAGAAACATGGTTGAAATTAGATGGCGCTCAAACCGTTGAAAATAGGCTAGCACTCGAAAATGTTGAGGTATTTTGCCATACCCTAGCGGAACTGGATGGAGATGCTTTAGATTTTCAGCAATTAGCCACCTTGATGGAGAGTTTGTTTGCTCGAGCGGATAGTTCGCCTGAAAGCCAGCGAATTGAGCTGATGACCATGCATAAATCCAAAGGCTTGGAGTTTGATACGGTTATTTTGCCAGGGCTAGGCAGAAAGCCTCGTGGCGATGATACCGAACTGGTCTCGTGGTTTCAGTTTATGGCCGAAGACAATAAGTGTTCAGAAAACAGCTTAGAAGGTGTTTTAGAAAATGAAACGGCTGCCTATGAACAGTTGGTGATTGCACCGATTACTCAGAAGGGGCAGGCTGTGTCACCTTTGAGCCAGCTTTTAAAGCGTTTTGAATCTGAGAAACAGGCTTATGAGTTAGGGCGTTTGCTTTATGTGGCGACGACTCGAGCCAAAAAACAGCTCCACTTGTTTGGCCAAATTAAAGCGACGGAGAGCGAGGATTTAGAAAAAGAGATTTACCCAGTTAAAAATAGCCTGTTAGAAGCCTTATGGCCCTGTGTAAAATTGGAATTTGATGCCTTAATCAAGGAGTATGATTTTACGAATCCAGAGCACAATCAGGACAAGATCGAAGCGAACTCTGAACAAGAGTGTGAGCAAGAGATGGCTTGGCCTAAAGTGAGTCGTTTATCGACTGAACGGATTAGGTTTCCGGCCTTAATTCAGTCAAGTCAAGCGCCCGCTGTGGAGCAAGGTGTTGATTCGCAGTCCGTGTCGCAATCAATCGAGCCCGTTGCTCAACAAGACGACGCTGCGCAAGTATCAAGCCAAACCGCTTTGTTAAACACCTCGGTCGGTAATTTGGTGCATGCGGTCTTGGAACAGGCGGTCAATGAGGGGGTTGAAAATTGGCGCAGTCAACCTTTAAGCGAGAGGTTACCTTTTTACCAACAGTGGTTGGTTCAGCAAGGTTTAAAAGAACCTGAATTATCGCAAGCCTTAGAGCGTGTTGAACACTCGTTGAAAAATGCCAAGGTGAATCCAAAACTGATTTGGGCGTTAAGCGCGGACTTTAAGCATTCTGAAATAGAATATCCGCTCACATCGGTAGACGACAGTGGATTGATTAGCCATCACATTGTGGATAGAACCTTTGTTGATGATTTAGGCACTCGCTGGATTATTGATTATAAGACCAGCGTTTACCAAGACGATAAACATAAATCGATTGAGGACTTTATTCAATACCAAGTCGCTACTTATGAAAGTCAGCTAGAGCGTTATGGGCACTTATTTACCCAGTTAGAAGATAGGCCACAAAAGTGGGTGCTGTACTTCACTCATATTGATCAATGGATTGAATTAAATTAGAAGAAATTGAACGCTAACTGCACTCTTGGTTGCGTAAACAGAAAAGGAGATAAAGTAAGGTTCGTTGCAGGATTTGTGTTAAGTCGCAAATATTTCCAAATGAGGAGACCTGTGGTGTTAAACCCCAAACGCATCCTGAATCCAATCTGGTGTGGTTTGAGCACCTTCAAAGGTAATCACATCAAACCGCATAGGCAGATCATCGAACTGTGCATGTTTTAATAAAAAGTGCTGTGCACAAAGTTGTATTTTGTGTTGTTTTTGAGGCGTCACAAATTCTGCGGGGTGGCCGTGTTGGCTATTTTTACGGTATTTGACTTCAAAGAAAACCAACGTGGGTTCTTGATTTGGCTTGATTTTTGTAAAAGGTAGAGAAGTGGGAGAAGGCGAGAGAGCGATAATATCGATCTCTCCTCCACGGCAGTGGTAATTTTGTTGCAGGACTGTAAACCCTTGTTGCTTCAGCCAGTCGCAAGCTTGTTGCTCTTTTTCTTGGCCTTTATTATCGGTTTGAACGGTTTTCTTTTTAAACCACATGGTTTGACCACCGAAGATGAAATAGAGGTGGAAAATCGTGTGGACTCACCTTATTTTACTCTTTAACCACAGGCTCAATTAAACCATCTTTATTGTAGACCGCCCACACTAAGTTCTGTTGTACGATGTTATTTTTAATCGTCAGTTCACCTGTTTTTCCGCTGGCTAAGTACGCACCTAAACGCATATTGTTTAGCTCACTGGCCACTTGAAAACTATCCCAACCAAAGGCTTCAAAATTTGACAGCAGGTTTTGCGGATTAAAGGTCGCTGGATGCGTTAAAAACTGTACCCCTTTTAAATCCCTGTTGGCCTTAATCTTTTGGAGCTTCTTAGGGGTGAGTTGTGAGCTGCCGTAAATAGGCGTTTTCATTTCAAAAAAAGCAAACTGTGGTTTAAATACAGCCATGCGAGCGGTGCTGTCGAAAATAACAATGGCATCAAAGTCTTGACGAGTACGAGGGAAGAAGGCCAGTTTTTGACCCGTTGCCCAGCGAAGCGTGTCATAACGTTCTTTACTGCTTGCTTCATTAATGAGATCACCCAAGGCTTTACGTAATTTAGGTTTTTGGTCGGGATAGACACTCAAAATGGCACTGTGGTTGGTTTCTTGTTGCCAAGCTTTTTCAAGCGCTTGCGCCATTTTAAGATCACGACGACCGTCATTGCTTAAGATGCCGATATGTTGGTAGTTTTGTGCCTTGAAGTGCTTAATCATTTGATTGATTTCATCAGCGGACTTATAACTGAACTGTACAAAAGGCGCGTATTCAATTGAGTTTAAAGCCAGTACGTTTTCGTCAACGGAAGTGAGCAGGTGATCAATGGCTTCTTTACGTAATGGACCAATAATAAATTCAGCGCCTTCTTGTTTGGCTTGTTGGTAGGTGGATTCTAAGTTGTCAATATTAGAGCTGTCATAAAATTTAAGTGTGGCACTTTGATCGGAAGCCATAAAGGCTTTCATCATGCCTGCTTTAATCTGTTGAGTGACCTGCTTGTATTTGCCTTCAAAAGGCAGTAGTACGGCAAACTGTTTGGCTTGAAATTGACTCATTTGTTGCATGCCAACACCAGGTAAAAAGTGGTGTGTATAAATCGCATCGCTATTTGAATTAACCAAGCGGTCTAGGTTTTTTTGTAAATTCTTGACAGGCCCCTTAAGAATGGACAGTAACTCTCCCCACTGTTGGACAGACACCGATGGATGCTCTTTTAATGTTTTAATGGTCGCTTGAGTATCAGAGTGAGAAAGGTTGCTCAATGTATCCCAAATGTGCTGTTCAATTTGGGCTTGATCAATGGCTCTAGAATTCTGCCAAAGTTGATGGTTTAACAAAATAAATTGTGACCAGTGCGATTCTTTTTTGCTGTATTCAATCTGAATCTCCAGCTCAAAGTTACTCAAGGAACTTAGTTCTTCAGAAGACAGTTCTTTCTTAGCAGAGCTTTCGATGATCTCTACATTGGGAGAGGCCTCAATGTCTTTAGATTTTTCGACAATGGCCTCAGATTGAGAGGCTTGTTTCACTTTTTTAGCTGTTTCGGGATGGCTTGTACAGCCTGATAGAGCAAAAAGGCTGGCGAGTGTTAGGCCTAAGGTTAGGCTTTGAACAAGATAAAACGGAATAGTTTTTTTCATTTTCGATAGAATACGCTTATTAATATTAGTACAAATTATATAGTAAACCTGCTTATGAGGTTTATAGAACCTGAGTTTTAATTTCATTTAATTCAATCTGAATAAGGTGAATAAGAATAGAAATGAAGCAAGGGGCTTTTAAAATAAAGGGTTTTTTATGACAATCTCTACGGTTTCTGATCTTCCTGCGGACGGCACGCTGTTTATTGTGGCTACGCCCATTGGTAATTTAAAAGACATCACACGAAGAGCGGTAGAGGTTTTAGAGGGCGTGGACTGGATTGCGGCCGAAGATACTCGGCATACTAGGCAGCTTTTGCAATCGTTAGGTATTAATCAACATTTAATAAGCCTGCATGATCATAATGAAGAGAGCCGCAGTGTGCAGTTATTAGAACGCCTTCAAAAAGGTGAGAAAGGGGCGCTGGTATCGGATGCCGGTACGCCTTTAATTAATGACCCTGGTTATCATCTTGTGAAACTGTTGCGTCAAAACAGCGTTGGAGTGATTCCGGTTCCAGGCCCTAGTGCGGTGATTACCGCTTTATGTGCAGCAGGTTTGCCAACGGATCGTTTTAGTTATGAAGGGTTTTTACCGGCTAAATCAGGTAAGCGCATTCTCGTGCTTGAAACCTTAAAAGAGGATGTTCGAACTTTAGTGTTTTACGAATCACCGCATCGAGTTCAAGCGACCTTAGCGGACTTGCAGAGTGTTTTTGGTGATCAGCGTCAAATGTCGGTGGCAAGAGAGTTAACCAAAAAATTTGAACAGTTTGTTTCTGGCACCATTGAAGAAGTGGCCACTTATTTTGCCAACAATACGGATAAAGTACGCGGCGAGTTTGTCTTAATGGTGGGCGGTGATACGGAAAAAGAAGCCGTTGAGCTTTCTGAGTGGGATAGTTTGATTCAAGCGTTGTTAAAACAGAATTTACCCGTTAAACAGATCTCTGAGATTGTGGCCGATTATGCAGGTATTAAGAAAAAGCCAATTTATAACCGAGTATTAGAGCTAAAAGACGCATTGTAAAACATGCTCAATGCGGTTGCTCAGAGCTTCCTTAAGCAATCAATCCTGCCGACTTTAAGGCTTTAATTGAGTAAATATCATAACGGGTATTGGGGCTGGCAATGTGGGTGGAGGGTTGGATCTTGGTATTGTCTAATTTAGAATCATTCGATTCAGAGTGAGGCAGGTCAATGATTGGTGCATTTTTAGGTCGTTTGACCACCACTCGATATGAGGCGGTTTGTAAGGCGGCTTGCAATAGTTTTTCACTGTCTTTATCTGGGCCTACTAAGTTTTGTAAGGCTTTCATCTCTTTTTTAGTCGCCGCATTTTTTTTCTTCTCTGGATACATTGGATCCATGTAGATGACGTCTATCTGAGGTTTTTCTGTGAGCAAATAATGAGCAGAGTCTGCATGAATGATGGTTAAGCGATTTAGAATCTCTAGAATCTCGGGGGGTAAGCTTGCGGTTTGTACAGCCTCTTTTCCGCGAGATAACGCATCTTTTAAAAGCGCTGACACGGCTTTAGATCGCTCTATCATTAATACGTCAAAACCTAATGACGCCAGTACAAAACTGTCGCCACCCATTCCAGCTGTTGCATCCAATACCGTGGGCAGTCGCTGCTCTATTTTGCCCATTGCCCTCACTAAAGGTTGACCTTTGCCCCCACCAAATTGACGGCGGTGGGCTTTTTTACCCGCTACAAAATCAATAAAGACGGGGCCGCTCTCTTTTTGAAATAGGGCAAGTTTAGGAATGGGATCTTTCTTTTCGTAGTGCCAGCCTAATAACATCGTGGCGGGTTCTGCTAGCTCGGAGGCTAAAGGTAGCTGATATTTTTGACTTAAAACCATCGCTTCTTGTAATGCTTGTTCTGGATCGCCAAAAGGGTTTACTTGAATGGCGATCGAAGGAGGGGTGTTTAGGTCAGAAGTGATTGATATGGCCATGGATGTTGTCATAAAGTTGTTAATTAATTCAGCTTATTTTAAAGGAATTATAGATAACAGACATTTTAAATGATCGCTCTTTTATAATGGACTTGTCGATGCATAAAAATTTTGTAATGCCCTTGCTTGCAATTAAAACTAGGTATGAAATGCGCTTTGTAGATTATTTTAGAATGGAAAAAAACATTTGGATGGGGTTGATACTCTGCTTTTTAAGCCTTTCAGTTAGTGTGGATGCTAAAGAGTTGGCGTTGCCCTTAATAAAAGTAGTCGTGAAAGATGAAAGGCAAGCTGGACCGCAGCTTCGTTATTTTAATCAGCTTGATCAAGCAGGGATTTTGTTATTGGATCAGCAGATGAATCCGTTGCAGTCTAAAGCCTCGCAACAATTTTTTATTCCCGCTTCAACCACCAAGTTGATTACCGCCTTATTGGCTTTACGGCATTGGGGTGCGGATTATCAATTTAAAACGACTTTTTATTTAACAGAGCAAGATCAACCGACCCTATTGGTTAAAGGCTATGGCGACCCTTTTCTGGTCTCTGAAGAACTTGCGATGATTGCTCAGCAGCTAGCGAAACGTTTAAAACATCAAGGAATTACTTCTCTAGCGGGGATAGAGTTAGATACAAGTTATTATCAAACCGATTTAAAAATGCCTGGTGCTGGGCGTAGTGATAACCCTTATGATGCCATTCCATCTGCTTTAGCCGCTAACTTTAATACCATTTATATTCGCAAAACGGCAGAGGGGTTTGAATCGGCTGAACCGCAAACACCGATTACGAAAACAGCTTTAAAGTTGGCAAAACAAATTAGGACGTTTAAAAAAACAAGTTTAGGAAGGGTTCAACGCGTTAATTTGGGGGCGGATGAACGGCTTTCACAAACTTATTTTGCAGAGTTGTTAGCGGCCTTCTTAAGGTTAGAAGGACTGAATATCTCTGAAAAAGTGGAGTGGTCTGTTTTGAGTGAACAGCCTAGGCCAGCCTCTCTTATCTATGAACATCGTAACCATTTGACCTTAGATGAAATGATTCGTCCAATGATGAAATACTCAACCAATTTTGTGGCGAATCAGTTGGCACTTAACTTAAGTCAGGAAGTGATGGGGGGCGCTGCCAGCGCTGAAAAGGTCGCGCAAACTTATCATCAGTTATTGACCGAACTGTTTGACTGGCAAGAATTTACCATTGAAGAAGGCGCTGGATTATCACGGCAAAATCGTTTATCACCTGAGCAGTTAATTGAGGTCTTAACAGCTTTTCAACCTTGGCGACATCTGTTGCCTGAAATTGAGCGGGATGTGTATGCAAAGTCGGGGAGCTTGTTGGGCGTGAGCACCTTAGCGGGCTATTTGCATAAAGAATCTCAGTGGTATCCTTTTGCGTTTATGATTAATCAAAAAGTGCCATATCGTTACCGAAATAAATTGGCTAAAGAGTTGAGCGATCGTTATTAATGTTAAGCGCTACGGTAAATTGTTTAGAGGTTAAGGCTTATTCATTTGCTTTAAAAAATTGGTAAAGGTATTGAGCTTGTTGAGCAATTTGATGAAACGAATCTCGCCTTTTGGTCCTGTTTCAGGTAGTATACGCAGCCTAATAAAGTGGGTTGGACAACCGCGGGGGTGATTTTCACCTCGGAGGAAAGTCCGGGCACCATAGAGCAGGATGCCAGCTAACGGCTGGGCGGCGTGAGTCGACGGACAGTGCAGCAGAAAATATACCGCCGATGGCTCGCTTGCGAGCACAGGTAAGGTTGAAATGGTGCGGTAAGAGCGCACCGCGCAGCTGGTAACAGGTGTGGCAGTGAAAACCCGATCCGGTGCAAGACCAAATAGGGAAACAACGTGATTAAGCTTGCTTAATGACACCTTGCTGCTCGCAGGGGTTTCCGGGTAGGTTGCTTGAGGTTGGCAGTGATGTTTAACCCAGATGAATGGTTGTCGCTCTTCGGAGTACAGAACCCGGCTTACAGACCCACTTTATTTTTCTTTTCTTAGTTTTTTCTTATCTGTTTTTATCTCTTATTTTATTTCGACTGTTCAGAACTTTCTGAAACGTGTTTTATTTTTCTCTGATCCCTATTCAACTTTTTTAAAAATTTCTAAAAAAATCCCCACCTTGGCTTTAAATATGTTCAGTTTTCAATTATGGCTCTATATGTAGTGGTTTTTACTACTTATGAAAACATTATATAGTGCAAGGGCCGTGGTGTACTGAGTATGTATATGGATGATTATTAAGACAATGTGTTGATGGCTTCAGTTAAAAATTATATTTCCTAATTGGTGTAACTAATTGAATTTATTGGAGTTGGTATTTTTTGTAAATGGGATTGTTGTCTAACAAAAACACTTGTAAGTTGTTGTCTTGTAATGGAATTCTTCTGTTCTGATGGTTGACAGTGGCAGGGAATATCCATATAGTGGCACTAAGTGGGGGAAAGTGGCGAAAAGTGGAGAGAGATGCTTTTTTTTAGAGGAATCAATTCAGTCAATTTGGATGCTAAGGGTCGCATGGCGGTGCCGAAAAAGTATCGTGAAGGGATTTCTGAAGCCAGTGATAATCAGCTGGTCGCCACAATTGATCTACACAGCCCTTGTTTATTGATTTACACGCTTGATGAGTGGGAAGTGATTGAACGAAAGTTAATGTCTTTGCCAAATGTAGATCCTCAAGCACGTTTGTATCAGCGTTTATTATTAGGTCATGCTTCTGAAATGGAAGTGGATTCGCAAGGTCGAATTTTACTGCCAAGTTTATTGAGAGAGCACGCCAAAATTGATAAACCCGCTATTTTACTGGGTCAAGGAAATAAATTCGAACTTTGGTCACAAGAAGCTTGGGATGAGAGTCGTCCTGAGATGTTAGATACAGCGATGTCAAATGAAGTCTCTGAATCACTTGCAAGTTTAAGCTTGTAATTCGCATAAGGACAATATGACACAATGCTTGAATCAGAATTTAATCATTACTCGGTGCTTTTAAAAGAGTCTATTGATGGCCTGAACATTAAACCCGATGGTATTTATATTGACGGTACTTTTGGTCGAGGTGGGCATTCAGGAGCCATTTTGAATGAGCTAGGGCCAAATGGAAAGCTGCTTGCAGTTGATCAGGATCCTGAAGCCATACAGTACGCCAACGAACATATTAAAGATGACCGTTTTGAAATTCAATACGGTAGTTTTGAAGACATTACCGCCTATTGCAAAGCGAGAGACCTGATTGGGAAAGTAGACGGGTTGTTGCTTGATTTAGGCGTTTCATCTCCGCAGTTAGATGATGCCGAGCGTGGCTTTAGTTTTATGCGTGAGGGCCCTTTAGACATGCGAATGAACCCTGAAGCGGGTTTAAGTGCTAAAGAGTGGTTAGAGCAAGTGGATGAAAAAACGCTCAAGCTGGTTTTGCAGAATTACGGTGAAGAACGTTTTTCGGGGCGGATTGCTCGAGTAATTAAAGAAGAAGTGGCCAAGGGCACGTTAAATACGACCTTAGATTTAGCCGAGTTGGTAAAGAAGGCTTCGCCTAAGGTCGATAAAAACAAACACCCTGCAACGCGTACTTTTCAGGCGATTCGCATTGCCGTTAATCGCGAGTTGGATGTGTTGAAGAATGTATTAGAATCAGCGATGGAAGTTTTGGCTCCTGGTGGTCGTTTATCGGTGATTAGTTTCCATTCGCTGGAGGATCGAATTGTAAAGGTTTACATTCGAGATCAATCCAAAATTAAAGATTTATTTCCGGATTCACCCGTTCTAATTGAAGTGGTTGAGCCAGTACTTAAAAAGATTGGTAAACCAATCTTTCCAAGTAAAGAAGAGTGTCAGGTAAACTCAAGATCGCGTAGTGCGGTATTGAGGCTAGCTGAAAAAATTTAGATCGTTATTGTTATTTGTTTTATCAAATTTGCATCGTTTTATCATGCTGATTAAGGGGATTATCGCCATGAAATTTGTAGGAAAAGAAACCACGCCAGTACGGACACCTGGCATGCCTGTTATTAAAGTCATCGGTTTAGGTGGCGGTGGCGGTAACGCTGTCGATTACATGGTACGTTCAGACGTGAAAGGCGTTGAATTTATGTGTGCCAATACGGATGCACAAGCACTGGAAAATTCCTCTGTCAGTACTTGTATTCAGTTAGGAGCTGGCGGGTTGGGCGCGGGTGCCGATCCAGAGCGTGGTAAACAAGCTGCAAAAGACGATATTGATCAAGTTAAAGAGCAGTTAAAAGATGCCGATATGGTTTTTATTACAGCTGGAATGGGTGGCGGAACGGGTACTGGATCAGCCCCCGTAGTGGCACAAGCCGCACGTGAAATGGGTATTTTGACCGTGGGTGTGGTGAGTAAGCCGTTTAATTTTGAGCGCCGTAATAAAGTAGCGGATCAAGGAATTGCAGATCTTCAAGAACACGTTGATTCACTGATTGTGGTGCCAAATGACAAGCTGCTGAAAGTGTTAGGAAGAGATTTTGTCTTGGCCAAAGCATTCGATTATGCGAATGAAGTTTTACACGGTGGTGTACAAGGTATTTCGGAACTGGTGACTCGCCCAGGAATGATTAACGTCGATTTTGAAGATTTGCGTACCGTTATGGGTGAGCGAGGAATGGCAATGATGGGCGTTGGTCATGCAACGGGCGATGAGCGCGCGGTAAAAGCCACGCAAAAAGCCATTGCGAATCCTCTGTTAGAAGATATTTCTGTTTCAGGAGCGAAAGGTTTATTGGTTAATATTACCAGTGGTCTAGACTTTACTTTAGGTGAGTTTAACGAAGTGGGTGATGCCATTGATCAAGTCGCGGCTTCGGATGCTCGCGTTATTATTGGTACTTCTGTTGATGAAAGCATGACGGATGAAATTCGTGTCACAGTGGTGGCAACGGGTTTGGAGTCAGCAACGAAGCCTGAGTTGGTTAAGCCAAATATTCAGGGTGTTCAAGCCAATAAAACAGAGCAAGTTGTGCCAGCGGCTGAACCTAAAGTGGAAACGGCTCCTGTCATGAATACGGTTAAAGAACCTGTGGCAGAGATGAAGCAACCAGAGTTAATTCCTTCGGAGCCTGAAGTAGTGCGCCCTAAAATGGCGGTTGGTGAAGTGAGCGGCAGTATGTCTAATTCGAGTTATTTAGATATTCCTGCGTTTTTGCGACGTCAAGCCGACTAATTTATGTCTAATGTCAATTTGACCTTATTGAACGCTCTATTTGAGATGTGTCCAGCAGCTTAAGGAAGCTCTAAATAAGTACTTTAAAGTTCTGTGGGTCTTCAAGTTGGCCTATTCAAGGCTTGGATCACTGGGAATGGTTATTCCATTCGCAAGATCCATAACGCAGAAGAGGCTGGCTTGAATATCCACCCTTCGGGGCTTAGCCAAGTTCCAGCCTCCGTCGTTATGATTTTTTATGGTATCTAGATATTATTTCAAAATCATGCCTTGATGGCTAAAACTTGGCGTTGCCAGAAATTAAAGGACTTATTTAGAGATTCCTTTAGAGGGTTCAATATGTTAAAAAAAATCCCTAAGCCCACCCATTTAAGAGATTTTAAATGGCGTGGGCTTTTTCTGTTTATTCTGCTGATGTTTGTGTTGGGAAGCTTGGTGGCTATTACTCAGGTACAACATCAAGTTAGGTATTTAGAAACGCAATACTACCAAGCTTTAAAGCAGTCTTTAAAAGCCAATGAAGAGTGGGGTCGATTAAGGCTGGAAAAAGAGCATTTAACCGCGCCAGCAAGGGTTGAACGGATTGCAAGATCACAGTTGAATATGACGTTAGATAAATCAAATTATCAAACGATTTACTTGACTGAAGGACAGGAGTGACAGGGTGAGTAAATTGAAGCGCGATAATGTCGTTTTCTTTTTGATTGCGTTGGGCTTTTTGGCGATTGTAGTTCGAGCGTTCTATGTGCAGATTATTAAAACGGATTTTTTGCAAAATGAAGCGGATAAACGCCAAAGTCGTACGATAGAAATTCCAGCTTATCGTGGCGATATCTATGATCGAAATGGCGCATTATTGGCATTGAGTACACCTATGGCCTCCGTGTGGGTTGATCCTAAAGTGGTGGTGGCACATGAACAAAAATATCAACAGTTTTTGCGCTTACTCAAATTGACGGACAGTCAGCTGAATCAGCTGATCAAAGATAATCTTCATAAACGCTTGAGTTTCATACAGCAAGTTACCGACAAAAAAATCATTGATCAAATCGCGGAACTTGAGCTGCCAGGAACCTATACTAAATACGTCGATCTGACGTTTGAAAATGCGGGTCACCAAATTCATGTAAGCAAGTTACAGCCGTCTATCTGGGTGGATAGACGCCTGATCAATCGTTATCGCTATACCTATGCCAAACTCGCAGAGATTTTAGAGGTCTCTCCAGGAACGATTGCTAAAAAAATCAGAGCAAACCCCAAGCGTAGATTTAAGTATTTAAAGCGATCTATGGTGCCTGATTTGGCCAATAGAATCAGTGAGTTAAATTTAACGGGAGTTTATATTCAAGATGAGTATAAACGCTATTATCCTGCAGGTGAAAGCAGTGCGCAAATAGTCGGTTTTACGAATATTGATGATCAAGGTATTGAGGGGTTAGAGTTAGTTTATGACGAGTGGTTAAGCGGTGTCGCAGGTAAAAAACAGGTGATTAAAGACCGCGCAGGAAAAGTAATTGATTTTGTAAAGGATATTAAAGCTTCTCAGCCTGGCAGGCCGATGACGTTAAGTATTGATCAGAATATACAGTATGTCGCCTATAGAGCTTTAAAAAAAACCATGATTGAACATTCAGCCTTGTCGGCCAGTTCTGTGATTATAGATGCCAAAACGGGTGAGATTTTATCGATGGTCAGCTTGCCAGGTTATAACCCTAACGACACCAGGCAGCGAAAGGGGGCGGCAGTACGAAACAGGGTGGTAACGGATCTGCTAGAACCAGGTTCAACCATAAAGCCCTTTGCTGTGGCGAAAGCCCTTGATATAGGGCTTATTACCGAACAGAGCGAAATTGATACCCATCCTGGGTCTATTCGTGTGCAGGGTAACCGCATTACCGACAGTCGTAATCATAGGGTTTTGACGCCGCTGGGAGTGGTTAAAAAATCAAGTAATGTGGGGGTGGCGAAAATTGCCTTGCAGCTTACGCCTGAACAACAGCATGATTTTTGGCAGGATGTTGGGTTTGGTAAAGAGAGCGGCCTGTTTTTATCTGGTGAAAACAGCGGTCATTTAAAACATGTTTCACGCTGGCAGGATATTGACCAAGTATCCGCCTCATTTGGTTACGGTTTTAACACCAATCTTTTAAATCTGGGACGCTCTTATCTGTTGTTTTCGAATAGGGGGAAGATGCTTCCTTTAAGTATTCTCAAATTACAAACCCTTCCTGAAGGTAAACAGTTGATCAAACCCGAGGTGGCCGAGGCTGTCCTTGAGATGATGGAAGCCGTTGTATCAGATGAGGGGACCGCTACTAAGGCGAGTATTCCAGGTTATCGTGTGGCAGGTAAGACAGGCACAGTACATAAAACCAAACGGGGAGGTTATGAGGAAAACACCTATGTCTCCTTGTTTGCAGGCATCGTGCCCGTTTCAAATCCTGATTTAATTATGGTGGTGTCGGTGAATGAGCCGAGTAGAGGGGTTTATTACGGAGGATTGGTTGCCGCACCTATTTTTAAAGAGGTCATGGAAGAGGTTTTACGTTTACGTAATATTGCGCCAGATCAGATTGTTGAACTCAGTCAGGATGGACATTAATGATCAAGAATAGGTTGAGTCAACAGTGTGAACTTAAAACGGTCTCTGAACTGATTGGCTATTTAACTGGTTTAATCGAAAGTGATTTATCGCAAACAGATTTCACAGAAACAGATTTAAGCGACGGCCAGCAAAAACTGGCTGATCTGACTGTGGATTCTCGAATGGTTAAGACCAATGATTGCTTTATTGCTTTGCAAGGTGAACGCGTTCATGGTTTAGACTTTCTAGCAACGATTTTAGTCAAGAATCCAGCGTTCATTCTGTCAGATAAAGCCTTAAATGCTGAGCAGAAAGCATTATTGACGTCGAGTCAGCCAACATGTGCCGTGTTCGTGCTTAAGAATTTAGCCTCCTATTTAGCGGCTTTAGCGAACTGGTTTTACGATCAACCCAGTCAGCGTATTAAGGTGGTGGGCATTACTGGCACCAATGGAAAAACTTCTACGGCATTTTATACGGCACAGTTGCTTGACAGCTTAGGAGAGAAGACGGCATTGATTGGTACCTTGGGCAATGGCTTATACCAGCATGGTGTGGTGAACAGTTTAACGGCTACGCTAAACACCACGCCCGATGTGGTAACCGTGTACCGTTTATTGGCGGAGTTTATCGAGCAAGGGGCTTTATGGGTCGTGATGGAGGTCTCTTCGCATGCGCTTGAGTTAGGTCGGGTGAGCGGGGTTGAATTTGAAACGGTGGCGTTTACTCAAATCACTCGAGATCACATTGATTTTCATGGCAGTGTGGAGGCTTATCAACAGGCTAAGAGCAAGCTGTTTACAGAGTATGCATCTCGACATCAGGTCTTAAATACCAATGATGTGTTTAGTTTACAACTGGTGCAGGCGGATTTAAAAGATATTTGGACTTACGCGATAAAGGGCTTAGATACCTATGGTAATAAGGCCGTGAATTTAAGCTGCGACAAACTTGAGTTGAATGTACATGGAATGGCGCTTCTTCTAAAGGTTGGTTTATCAAAGCTGGCTCAAGACCATGAGCCGATGACCTCAGTGCCATTAATGGGGGCGTTTAATGTCGAGAATGTGTTGTGTGCCTTGTCTATTGTTTTAGTGAGTCACAATGAACTGGAGCAGAAGGAGCGATGGACGAAGCTGAGTTTAGCTTTAACTGAGTTGCAATCCGTAGAGGGTAGAATGCAACAAATCCAGCTGTCCAGTCAAGAGTCTAACCAACCGCCTCAGCATTGTCCTACGGTGATTGTTGATTTTGCTCATACGCCAGATGCACTTGAGCAAGTGTTGGTTTCGGTTAAACAACATTTAACGGGAGGCAACTCAGGCGACTTATGGGTGTTGTTTGGTTGTGGCGGCGATAGAGATCAGGGCAAACGGCCTTTAATGGCGAGCGTGGCAGAAAGTATTGCCGATAAAGTCATGGTGACGAGTGACAACCCTCGATTTGAAAATACGCAACAAATCATTACACAGATTATGACAGGGTTTGATAAAGCCAGTTTAGTCGCAGTGGAACCGGATAGAGAGAAGGCGATTCTGGGATTGTTGTCTAAGGTTAAGCAAAACGATATTGTGGTTATTGCAGGGAAAGGCCATGAACGTTATCAGGATATTAAAGGCGTTAAAACGCCTTTTAATGATGCGCAAATAGCGTTGGACTGGATGAAGCAGAATGGTGGCTAAGCCAAAGGGATTGTCCACCGAGTCAAGAGTCATCGACTCCAATATAGATTCAAGTACCGATTCAGAGTGGTCACCCGAACAGTGGCTAGAAAAAATGCATACTCAGCTTGGAAAGCAGAGCGAACTAACAGAGGCTTCGGATATGAATACCCTAGAAACGTTTTCTTGGTCATTAACGGATTTACAGCAGAGCGTGGACGGTGAATGGATTGGCGCAATGGATTCGGACAGTACAGTGACGTTTACCAGCATCAGTACCGATAGCAGGAGCTTGCAGCCAGGGGGTTTGTATATTGCAATTAAAGGTGAACATTTTGATGGGCACCAATTTATTTCGCAAGCGGTTAAGCAAGGTGCTGTAGCGGTGTTGGTTTCAGAAGTCGTGGATTCTGTTGTTCCAGGTGTTTTGGTGGATGACACTCGAATCGCATTAGGGGAGTTCGCCAAGTGGCATCGCCAACAAATGCCCGTTAAAAAACTCATTGCTGTGACGGGGAGTAATGGCAAAACTACCACTAAAAGTTTATTGCTGAATATTTTTCAGAATGTAGGCCATACCTTAGCCACAGAAGGCAATTTGAATAACGACTTTGGCGTGCCTAGAACGCTTCTAAATCTAAGGCTTGAGCATGAGTACGCCATTATTGAAATGGGGGCAAATCATCGTGGCGAAATTGCCTACCTGACCAATTTGGCCTTGCCCGATATTGCCTTGATTACCAATGCATCCGATGCGCATCTGGAAGGTTTTGGTTCTTTGCAAGGAATAATTGAAACCAAGGGAGGAATTTATCAGGGTTTAAATCAAATGGGATCCGATAAAGCTGGCGTAGCAATTATGAATACCGATTCTAATGGGTATTTAGATTGGTTAAAGATGACCGAAGAATTGGGCATTCAAAGGGTGGTTCGTTTTGGTTCACAAGCCGATGCAGAGGTTGCGGTTTCTGACTTGACGGTGACAGAGACAGGCATTCGATTCACCTTAACCTTTAATGGCTTAACACATTCTGTGGAGATGCCTGTTTTAGGCGAACATAATGCCTTTAATGCGGCGGCGAGTGTTGCAGTGGCTCTGAACGCGGGTTTAACGTGGCAGCAAATTTTGCCTGGTTTAACGAGTTTTACAGGTGTAGCAGGTCGATTACAAAAACAAAAAATAGCCACAGGCTGGTTAATTGATGATAGCTATAATGCCAATCCCGCCTCAGTGAAAGCGGGCATTAATACACTCGTGAGTTTACCTGGCCTGTCAATTTTGTGTTTAGGGGCGATGGCGGAACTGGGAGAAGGGAGTCTTGCCGCGCATCAAGACATTGCCGAATACGCTAAGCAGCAAGGCGTTGATTATCTGTTTGTTTTTGGAGAGGCAACATTACCGATGATCGAAAAATTTGGTAAGCAAAGTAAATATTTTGATTCTCATGAAGTACTTGCACAGAAAGTGGCGAAAATTTTAGCTGAACAACAGCAATTGAACCTGAATGCGAATGTATTAATTAAAGGCTCTCGAAGTGCCAGAATGGAAGAAATTTCTAACTGTCTTCTCTTATAGAGACCTTTGCACGAGTGATTGCACAAAAAAAAATAGAAAATTACAACGTCTAATATTAGACAAAAGGATTCAAGTCATGCTCATTTATTTAACAGAGTATCTACAGCAATATATCTCAGGGTTTGGGGTGTTTAGCTACATTACCATGCGTGCCATTATGAGTGTCTTGACCGCTTTGATTTTGTCTTTTATTGTGGGTCCCGCCATGATTCGTTGGTTAACACGATTAAAGGTTGGGCAAACCATTCGTCAAGACGGTCCCCAAACACATTTAATTAAAACAGGTACGCCTACCATGGGCGGCACGATGATCATTTTTTCGGTCGCCATTGCTGTGGTTTTATGGGGGGACTTAACAAACCACTATCTATTGGTGATTACTTTATCCATGTTAGGGTTTGGTGCGATTGGCTTTGTCGATGATTACCAAAAGGTCGTGTATAAAGACCCTGAAGGCATGCGTTCCCGTACCAAGTTTTTATTACAGTCCATCGTTGGTTTTGCCACAGCCTACGCTTTGTATGCATTGGCAACCGTTCCAGCAGAATCACAGCTGCTTATTCCATATATGAAGGATACGGTCATTTATATGGGAGCCTGGACAGTGGTATTCAGTTACTTCGTGATTGTAGGTACCTCCAATGCTGTTAATTTAACCGACGGCTTGGATGGTTTGGCGATTATGCCAACGGTTATGATCTCGGGTGCTTTAGGCGTCTTTGCCTATCTGACTGGACATGCTTATTTTTCAGACTATTTAAATATTCCCTATATTCCTGGCGTGGGTGAGCTGACGATTTTAGCCGCGGCGTTGGTGGGAGCAGGCCTAGGATTCTTATGGTTTAACGCGCATCCTGCTCAAGTGTTTATGGGTGATGTGGGTTCCTTAGCCATTGGCGCCACTTTAGGGGGGATGGCGGTGGCCGTCAAGCAAGAGTTGGTGCTCGTAATTATGGGCGGAATATTTGTTGCTGAAACCGTTTCCGTGATATTGCAGGTCGGTTCTTATAAATTACGCAAGAAACGAATTTTCTTAATGGCCCCTTTGCATCATCATTATGAGCAAAAAGGTTGGCATGAATCACAAGTTATTGTACGTTTTTGGATTATTACCATTATTTTGGTGTTGATCGGTTTGGCGAGTTTAAAACTTAGATAGAGAGTTAAGAGCATGTATCTAGTAGCAGGGTTAGGCACTACAGGACAATCGGTATTACGTTATTTTGACGCACAAGGTGAGCCTTGTTTAGCGTTTGATACACGAGACTCGTTGGATATTTCTGCTTTACAAGCGGAGTTTCATCACATTGAGTTTTCACTGGGTGAGGTGCCTAATGGCTGGTTAAGTCGATTTGAAACGATTGTCTTAAGCCCTGGTATTGCCAAATCTGAGCCATGGGTGGAGTCACTGATTAAGCTAGGTAAACAGGTCATAGGTGATATAGAGCTGTTTGCACGAACTGTCAGCGTTCCTGTTATTGCGATAACGGGGTCTAATGGAAAAAGTACCGTTACGACCATGACAGGAATGGCATTGCATGAGGCGGGTTATAGCGTCGGAATTGGCGGTAATATTGGTACGCCTGTTTTGGATCTTATTTTAGATAAGAATGACTACGATGTTTATGTATTAGAGCTGTCTAGCTTTCAGTTAGAAACCACTTATTCATTAGAGACGGTTTCAGCCACGATTTTAAATATTTCAGAAGACCATATGGATCGTTACATGGATCTTGAAGCCTATATTCAAGCCAAAACAAAAGTGTTCGCGAATACCGAACATGCGGTGATTCCAGAAGGTTTTAGTACCGAAGGTTTGATTCATCACGCTGAAATAAGTCATTTTGGCCTAGGTGAGAAGGTGATTCAATCGGAACACGATTATGGCCTGATTCCAGTGTCAAAGTCAGGTGGAAAACAGCTTTGGCTTGGTCGAGGGAAGACACCTATGGTTGCGGTTTCCGAGATGAAGTTGCAAGGGACTCATCATCAATTAAATGCGTTAGCGATGATGGCTTTATGCCAATCTTTTACGGTTTCAACAGCGGACTTTACCAGAGTGGTGAGCTCTTTTTCAGGTTTGCCACATAGAACACAATCCGTAGGTTGCTATGAAGGTGTTGAATGGGTGAACGATTCGAAAGGCACCAATGTAGGCGCGACTTTAACCGCCATTCAAAGTTTGGGCTGTCAAATAGAAGGTTCGCTGATTCTGATACTCGGAGGCGTAAGTAAAGAGGCCGATTTTTCAGAACTTGAGCCATCGGTTAAAGCATTTTGTCGTCACACGATTTTGTTTGGCAGAGATAAAAACCGTATTGCGGAAAGCTTAATCGAGTCAGAAATGACCTTGGTTGATGATATTGCAGAAGCCGTGAATGTGGCGAAGGAGCAGGCGAGTTCAGGAGATTGTGTTTTGTTTTCGCCAGCGTGTGCTAGTTTTGATCAATTTGCTAACTATATGCAAAGAGGGGATATTTTTATGGAACTGGTTGAATCTCTTTATGCCTCGGAGGAGGCTTCAATCACGCTGCCTAAGCACAATAAGGCAAACTCCTAGGCATGTTAGCGGATTGGCGAGAAAAAAGTAAATCATGGCCAATGGATTATTGGCTACTGGCTTTAGTCATTACCTTAGCCATCATCGGTTTAATGATGGTGGCATCCAGTTCGGTTGCGATCAGTGAGCAACGTTTTGGAAGCTCAGACCACTATTTAATCCGTCAGTTTATTTCTATGGGCTTAGGCCTGATTGCCGCCTATATATTCTTTCAAGTTCCTTTGTCTATATGGGAAAACAATCGAGGAAAACTGTTTCTTTTTGCCTTGTTTTTGTTGGTGGCCGTGCTTATTTTTGGCCGAGAAATCAACGGTAGTAAGCGTTGGTTGCCCTTAGTGGTGATGAATTTTCAGCCTTCTGAATTTATGAAGTTGGTGATTGTCATCTTTATGGCGGGTTATTTAGATCGTCACTCTTCGGCGGTTAAAGAGAGTTTTGAAGCCGTGATTCGACTGGCTTTGCCTTTTGGTGTCATGGCGATTTTATTGCTCATGGAACCCGATTACGGCAGTACCTTTGTCATCGCGATTATGATTACGGGCATGTTGTTGATAGCGGGAGCTCCTTGGCGCTATTTTGTCTTGACGGTGTTGCCTATGGTTTCAATATTGGTGGTTTTGGTGATGACATCCGAATATCGAATGGCTCGAGTCAGTAGTTTTTTAGACCCTTGGCAAGATCCATTTGGAGCGGGTTACCAGCTTACGCAGGCTTTAATTGCTTCGGGCAGTGGGGAATGGTTTGGTACTGGTTTAGGGGGCAGTGTTCAGAAGTTACTCTATCTTCCTGATGCACACACAGATTTTTTATTCTCGATCTACGGTGAAGAGTTTGGTTTTATTGGGGTGGTGTTTTTAGTACTGCTGTATTTGGCCATCTTGCATCGCCTGTTTAGAATAGGCCGTAAAGCGATAGAGGCCAACTATTTTTTTGGTGGGATGGTCTCCTACGGGATTGGGATATGGATCATTTTACAAGCAGGCATCAATATGGGAGTGAATCTGGGCGCTTTCCCGACCAAGGGATTAACCTTGCCGTTTCTGAGTTACGGTGGGAGTAGCGTGCTTATGTTGAGTATTGCGATGGCGATGATTTTTAGAATCGATCATGAAACTCGTTTTTACCCTAAACCCAAGTCAAAGGAGGCCGACAAAGAGGCCGTATCTACCGATGAGGGTGAAAATGAATCTAAACCTAAAACGCGTAAGAAAATGCATAAAAAATAGTGGTTGTACAGTCTGTTAAGCGCTTCCTTAAATAGTTAAAAGTTGAATGAAATGAGTCTTAAAAAATGAGCAAAGTACTTATTATGGCGGGTGGAACAGGTGGGCATGTATTTCCTGGTATTGCTTTAGCTGAGGCGTTAAAGGCAAAAGGCATTGAGATCGTTTGGCTGGGAACGGAAGGAGGAATGGAAACGACCTGGGTACAAAATGCCAAGATTCCTTTGCATAATATTAGTATTAAAGGTTTAAGAGGCAATGGTCTATTAGGTTGGCTAAAAGCGCCGATTAACGTAACGCGTGCTTGGCGACAGGCTAAAGCCATTTTTAAAAAAGAACAGCCAGATTTGGTTTTAGGAATGGGTGGATTTGTGTGCGGGCCAGGTGGTTTAGCGGCTAAGTCTCTAGGCATTCCATTGGTGTTACATGAGCAGAATGCCATTCCAGGTTTAACCAATAAGTTACTGTCTCGTCTGGCGAATAAAGTGATCACTGCTTTCCCTCAAGGTGTTATTAAGGGGGATCATGTCGTGCATATTGGTAACCCTGTTAGAGCGGGTTTAGAGGAATTAAGTACCGTAGAGAATACTCAACCTTGTCATTTACTGGTTTTGGGCGGCAGTCGAGGCGCGTTGGCACTGAATGAAACCTTGCCTAAAGCCTTAGCGTTAATGGATGAAAGTGTTCGGCCAGTTGTGATCCATCAGACGGGTGAAAAAACCTACCAACAAGCCGTGGCGTTTTATAAAGAGGCTGGGGTCAATGCTAAGGTCGTGCCTTTTATTGATAATATGCTTAAAGCTTATGCTACGGCGGATTTAGTCCTATGCCGTTCCGGTGCTTTAACCGTAAGCGAGCTAATGGCCTCGGCGCGCCCAGCCATTATGGTGCCTTATCCTCATGCGGTAGATGACCACCAAACAGCTAACGCTCAAGCATTAGTTAATATTGAAGGCGGGCAAGTCATTCAGCAAGCCGATTTAACGCCTAATTTATTAAAAGATCAATTACTAGAATGGTGTCTAAACGCTGAAAAAAGAGCCTTAGCCTCACAATCCATCCGCAGTCAGGCTGAGACGCAGGCCACTGAAAAAATTGTGGACTTACTGACTACGCTTATTAAATAAGGAGCATTCTAAGCTTCCTTAAGTGCTGAGCTAACAATTCAGGGCTGGTGATTTGGAGTGCCATCTTGACTAAACTCTTTTCTTAATCTATATTATGGGTACGTATCTTTGCGTGGGTAGTAATACTCATCCTTTGATTTTGTATTCAAATCTAATACTTATCAGGTTAAGGAGAACTTTATGAAACTTTCCATCGGAACCATTATGTTAGTCAGCTTATTGCTCACTACTCATTCTTTCGCAACGGATCGCCCTTATTTTAGCAATAACATTATCACAATCCCTTCTTTAGACGTTAGAGCTGAACAAGGCGTCTACCAAGATATACAGTTCGGACGATCAGAACGTGGGTCATGGAGGTTGTTAAGCCTTAAAAAAGGGACCAAAATACAGGAAATAACTAATGTAGAGCTGATTCAAACCGACAGTTTTCCAGTTCAAGTTTTTGTCAGAATATCGGGAATTTTTAATAATGGTTGTCAGAAAATTGGCCAAATTGCGACTAAGGTCACTGATAATCGGATAGACGTTTCCGTATTTTATGATAATGCTAGCCTAGAGGATGGTCAGTTCTGCGCAATGGTTATGGTTCCTTTTAGTAAAACCATTTCATTACCTGTTTACGGTTTGTCTGCAGGAGTTTATGAATATACTGTTAATTATAATTTTTCAGGCACTTTTGAGCTAGACAAAGATAACTATTTTATAGATAGAGTTGGGATAGGTAGAATTGGGTTAACTCAGTAAACAAATAGCTTTTTCTGTTTAGTTTGTACTTTTAAGGATTGTCGGTTATGGATCGATGTGAATGGGCGAATTCGAATGAATTAGAAACACTCTACCATGATAAAGAGTGGGGAGTGCCTGTTCATGATGATCGCCTTCTATTTGAAATGCTTATTCTTGAAGGGGCGCAAAGTGGCCTAAGCTGGAGTACCATTCTTAAAAAACGTGAGGGGTATCAGAAGGCGTTTGATCACTTTGATGCCAGTAAAATAGCATGCTATTCAGAAGCAAAAATATCAGACTTACTTGATAATCCAGAAATCGTGAGGAATAAGCTAAAAGTCAATGCGACGGTAGTGAATGCGCAGCGGTTTTTGGAGATACAAAAAGAGTATGGTAGTTTTGATCAGTATATATGGTCGTTTGTAGGCGGTTGCCCGATTAATAATGCGTGGCAGACGTTATCAGAGATACCAGTAAGCTCTCCTGAAGCGGATGACATGAGTAAAAGCCTGAAGAAAAGGGGATTTAAATTTATCGGTCCGACGACTTGTTATGCTTATATGCAGGCGGTAGGAATGGTAAATGACCATGTTGTTTCATGCTTTCGTTATTCTGAAGTATCTTGAAAGTGTTAGAGAAGTTCTGAATAAGTACTTTAAAATTCTGAAGGTCTTCAAGTTGGCTTATTAAAGGACTTGCCCAGACCTTTCTTAAGTAAAGCCAGTTGTATTTGTAACTGGCTTTTTTCGTTTTTTAAGTGCTCTCAAATTGAGTTTAGGAGTGAGAGAGGATTACTAAAAATTTTAGTGATGACAGATTTCGATCACAATAGATTCTTTTATCAAGTTGTTCTTGTGAACTCAGTGGTTCGCGGTCTGCCAAAGAACTTGTTGCACCTGTTTGAGTTGTTATTTCGATAGTGTAAATTAGATTATTCTCTGAGTTGGCGTATTGAGGTAGAACCGTTGTTCTAATTGGTGTATAGGTGTTTTTTATTCTTGATAGAGGTTGTTGGTTGCTATCTTCTGCAGCAAGGATTATATTTTATGCGCATAATTAAATAGAGTAAGGTTTTATGAAAGGTTTAAAGGGTAAGAGAGTTTTAATTACGGGTGCTTCTAGCGGTATTGGTGCAGGTATGGCACGGGTATTAGCTCGAGAAGGCTGTCGATTGGTTTTGCACTATAACCAGAATGAAGCGGGTATAGAGCAAACCGTGCTGACGGTTAAAGCCTTAGATGCCGAAGTTGAAATAGTACAGTGTGACTTTAAACAGCTCGATTTATTAGAGACCTTTTTTAAACAGGCTTGGGCGATGTTTGATGGACTGGACGCCTTAGTGAATAATGCGGGGGTGGTGTCTAAAGTAACCGCATTAAAGGATGCTTGTGGTACACAGTTTATGGACACGCTAAAAGTTAATTTACATGCCCCCTATCAATTAAGTGTCGCCTTTGCTCAGGCGTGTATTGAGGCTAAGCAACCTGGAGCGATTGTTAATAACAGCAGTATTCATGGTCAAGCTACTTGTGAATGGTTTTCGGCTTATGCGGCTTCTAAAGCTGGCCTAGATGCCATGAGTAAAGTGCAAGCGGTTGAGTGGGGAAAACACCAGATTAGAGTGAATGTGTTGGCCCCTGGTGTTGTGCCTGTTGAGCGTACCAATGCGATTTTATCAGAACCGAATATGGCACAAAAATGGCATGAACGTATGCCAGCAGGACGTTATGGCTCGACCGATGAAATGGGCGAGGCCACGGCTTATCTATTATCGGATGCCACGGCTTGGATGACAGGTAGCGTACTAACGCTTGATGGAGGCTTGGTTGCCAGAGGGAACTATCCTTATCGTTAGTCATTCTCGCAGTTGTTCTAAATTTAGAGGTGTTGTTAGGAAAAGCTTAAACAAACTCAATCGTTGAATGGAATTTTCTTTACTGTTCGCTCATTCTCTCTATTGTAAGGACTATGTCTATCCACATTTTTTTGCATCATGGCATCTATATTGCTTTTTTGAAACCCTCTGTCAAAAAAACAATAAAGTAGTGAATATGAATGCTTTTTTACAAAACTTAACCATCAAGCAGAAAATGCGCTTTGGATTTGGCGTTATATGGCTGGTATTAGCGATTATTACTATTCAGGCGGCTGTTAATTTGGCTATGGTCCGTTCGAATGTTTATGAAATCGTGGAAGAGAAACAGCCTATAGCGATAGAAGCCACCAAGATGGCTTTTCTGCTAGAGAAAAGTTTGAATGCATTAAGTATGTATATACTGACCAATGAGTCAGAGCTAATTGAATCCTATTATTTAGGCATTGCAGAAGTTGAGGCGATGCTTAAAAAGACGCAAGATAAATTGCGATTAGCAGGGCATATTGAAGATGAGTTAAGTCATGAATATAACCACCTCCATGAAACACTGTCTGAATTACCACCCTTAGTTAAACAAGTGACGAAGTTACAAAGCGCTCCCTTGTTAAAGTTCCCAGCCTTTGCTTATGTTGATCAGAATATGTCGGAACCTGCCATTGAGTTGCAACAGGTTATCTCTCAAATGGTGTCTTCAGAATTAGCTGAGCTGAGCAGTGATAGACGTGACTTAGTTGAAGATGTATTAGAGTTGCAGAAAGTTTGGTTAAATGTGATGAGCAGTTTACGAGGTTATGTGGCCTTTAGAACGGAATCAATGGCTGAAACGACTGAAAATTATCTTAATATGACTGAGGTGTTATTGGATAAGATCAGTCAGCAACAAGTCGTTGAGCTGACTTTGGAGGAAGAAGATGGACTTGAAAAGGCACAATCTCTCTACCAGTCTTATCGTGAACATTACATGATCTTGAAAGGCATTCACGAAGGTGAAAAGTGGCGCATGGATACTTGGCTGATGGAGCATGAAATTGCCCCTATTTTTGAGAGGTTGGATGCTAAGTTAATTGCCTCATCGGATATTGCTGTGGGGGAGATGATTGAAGAAAGTGAGAGCTTATTAAATACGAGTTTAAACAATATTATTATTCTTTTAGTGTTGTCGGCTTTAGGTCAAATATTAGGCATGATGGTTTCTAAAAGAGTTACGGCATCGGTCGTGAATCCTGTGCAGGAAATATCTAGCCTTATGAAAGATATTTCGGAAGGGCAGGGTGATTTAACACGACGTTTACCAGTAAAAACTAAGGATGAAATGGGCAACCTTGCTGAGTACTTTAATGAGTTTGTTATGAAAATTCAGCGTATGTTACAAGACGTAACAGAAACGGTTCATCAATTAGAGCTTTCCTCAAGTAGGTTGTTGAATATTACTAACGAAACCAAAGAGGGTACTCAGCAGCAGTTATCCGCTACGGGTATGTTGTCGGCATCCATGGTGGATATGGCCAGACAGTCTCAAAGTGTAGATGATCATTCGCATAATACATCAAGAGCTACTAAGCAGGCGGCGATACGGGTAAAAGAGGGCGGAGACAAAGTTCTCGGAACAGCGGATGAAATCCAGAAATTATCGCAAGGTATGACGGATATGACGAGTGCTGCCTCGCAGCTAAGAAGCGATAGTGAGTCCATTGGTATGGTCGTAAGCGTGATTAGAGACATTGCCGAACAAACCAATTTACTGTCTTTGAATGCGGCGATTGAAGCGGCTAGAGCGGGAGAGCATGGCAGAGGGTTTGCCGTGGTGGCGGATGAAGTTCGAGGTTTAGCAAAACGAACTCAAGAGTCCACGCTGCAAATTGAAAAAATTATTGATAATATTCTTAAAGCGACGATGTCTACAGTAGAGGTGGTTGAACAGGGGCATGAGGCCACTAAGTCGAGTTGCAAAGCGATTTCTGAGACGAAGAATACCTTACAACCCGTGACTATTTTAATGGATGACATTAATAAAATGAGTGAACAGATGTCGAATGCGGCTCACGCGCAAAGTGCCTTAGCGCAAGAAATCAATAACAATATTAGTCAAATTCACACAGTGACAGAACGCGCAGTTCTTGGCGCAGAAAATACGGAAAAAGCGGGTCATGATTTACAGGTTTTAGCGGACAAGTTAGATACTTTGGTGCATCAGTTTAAAATCTAACGTGCTTAACTACGGGTTTTACTTGTAAATACGATTGATTGGCGATCAGAACCATCAGAGTCTTACCAGACCTGATGGTTTTTTTGTTATGATTCTTAGAAAATTTTTAACCATCTATTAACCATCATAGTGAGTGGGTTTTTAAGTTTACTTAAAAGACCTTAACGCTGTGTGTAAAGCAATATAGGCTAAGAAGAACTGTTATGTGGGAATACCCTGTGATTGACCCCGTTGCGTTAGCAATTGGACCGCTGAAAATACATTGGTACGGAGTTATGTATTTACTGGCCTTTTTAGGTGGCTGGTTGTATGGAAATATACGCGCAAAAAAAATAGCGGGCTGGAACTCGGAACGAGTGGGAGATTTACTGTTCTACGTTGCATTAGGCGTTATTCTGGGTGGGCGTATTGGTTATATTCTATTTTATGATTTAGCCTCCTATGTCGAGAATCCACTGCTGGTGTTTAAGGTGTGGCAAGGTGGCATGTCTTTTCACGGTGGATTGATTGGTGTCACCATTGCCATGTTTGCGTTTGCACGTAAAACTCAGCAAAGTGTTTTTCAAGTCGCAGATTTTGTTGCGCCATTGATTCCAATTGGTCTGTTAACGGGGCGTATTGGTAATTTCATAAACGGAGAGCTTTGGGGTAAAGTCACTGAATCGCCTTTGGGCATGGCGGTATATGACCCTGCTTTACAAGCGGTCGTCTATAAGTACCCAACCCAACTGTTAGAAGCCTTATTAGAAGGGGTTGTGCTCTTTATTATTTTGGCATGGTATGCACGTAAAGCAAGACCGCCAGGCAGTGTGGCAGGGCTGTTTTTAATTGGTTACGGCAGCTTCCGTTTTATGGTCGAATTTTGGCGTGCGCCCGATGAACATATAGGTTATTTGCTTTGGGATTGGTTTACCATGGGGCAGTTACTCTCTTCGCCAATGATTGTGGTTGGCTTAGGGTTGATGGTTTGGGGCGCGAGAAATCAGGCAACAAAGGCCTAAGAAAACTCTGAATAAGTCAATTCAGTTATCATCGAATTAAAATTTAAATGTGAGTCTTTATGAAGCAGTATTTAGAGTTATTAACCCATATTTTAGACAACGGAACCGATAAAGGCGACAGAACGGGTACAGGCACTCGTTCTGTATTTGGTTATCAAATGCGTTTTGATTTACAGCAAGGGTTTCCGTTAGTGACGACCAAGAAGCTGCATGTACGTTCTATTATTCATGAGTTGCTTTGGTTTTTAACCGGTGATACCAATATTCAATATCTCAAAGACAATGGTGTTCGTATTTGGGATGAGTGGGCGACCGAGTCGGGTGAATTAGGGCCTTTGTATGGCAAACAGTGGGTGGCATGGGAAAAGCCTAATGGTGAAACGATTAATCAGATCGAAGAGATTATTGAAACCTTAAAAAATAACCCAAATAGTCGTCGTATGATCGTGTCGGCTTGGAACCCCGCAGACCTACCTGATGAGTCGGTTAGTCCGCAAAAAAATGTGAAACAGGGGCGCATGGCTTTAGCGACTTGTCACGCCTTTTTCCAGTTTTATGTGGCTAATGGCAAACTTTCTTGTCAGCTCTATCAAAGAAGTGCGGATACTTTTTTGGGCGTACCTTTCAATATTGCCAGCTATGCGCTATTGGTGCACATGATTGCTCAACAAACCGATTTGGAAGTCGGTGATTTTATTTGGACTGGTGGAGATGTTCATCTGTATAACAATACCATTGAACAGGCTAAAACACAGATTGAAAGAGAGCCCTTTCCTCTGCCGAAATTGGTCATTAATAGAAAGCCTGACAGTATTTTTGACTATCGTTTTGAAGACTTTGAGGTTGAGGGCTATGAGTCCCATCCTCATATTAAGGCACAGGTGTCTGTATGAAAATATCAATGATTGCCGCCATGGCTAAAAACCGAGTGATTGGTTTTGAGGGAGATATGCCGTGGCATCTGCCCGATGACTTAAAGTTTTTTAAAGCCAAAACGACAGGTAAGCCCGTTATTATGGGGCGTAAAACGTTTGAGTCGATTGGTTCGCGCCCTTTGCCCAATCGCCCTAATATGGTGATTAGTCGTAACCCTGAATTCAAAGCACCAGGAGCGAAGGTGTTTCCGTTGATTGACCTGGCTCTGGCGTCTTTAGAATCGGTAGATGAAGTGGTTATTATGGGAGGCGGGCAGCTGTATCAGCAAATGTTAAGGCGTGCCGACCGACTGTATTTAACCTTAATTGATGCAGAGCTAGAAGGCGATACTTTTTTTCCTGACTGGACGACTTTGTCTTGGGTGGAAAGTGAACGCCGTTCCCATGATCAAGATGAACGACACGCCTACTCTTTCGATTTTGTAACCTTGGATAAAAAAGTTAAAACGCCTTAAGAAAGATAGGCTGGACGTAGTCAAAATTAACTAATTAATTAAGTTGATTGAGTCATTTTTAATTCTGATGATAGCGTTGTCTAATTCACGTAGAATCAAGTTATAGAACAAGTTTCTTGATTTAAATTAATTTAACGGTAGAGAGCGGTATGACAATTAAACTGAAATTGATTTTAGCCATTGTTGGGACTTTGTTATTGCTACTGGGTAGTAACCTCGCGACACAGTATTTGATTAAACAAACCAATCAAACGCTCTCGATTTTGATCGATGAAAATGGTCTGAAGGTACAGTACCTTAATCAACTCAAGAATATTTCCGATGAACGCGAAATTACCTTGCTGAATTTAGTGTTATTAAGCGAAGATGACGAAGGCTATGAAGAAAAGCTGGCCACCTTTGATCAAGAGTTGAAAAAGAATGCTGACAAGTTTGCCGGCGTGCTTAATAAAATTGACAGTATGCCAAGAAAACCAAAAGAGGAAGAGATCTTTCAGGCCTTAAGGGATAATTTGGCTGGTGCCCGTGCGAGCTTTGGAAGCTTTATGACTGCGGTGAATGAGGGCTTTGTCGATGAAGCCAAAATTATTATGGCAGAAGAGTTTAGACCAAAGTATAAGGTCTTTACTGAGTTAGTCAATCAGCTTAGAAATTATGAGTTTGAACAAAATGAAATAGTAACCGCAAGGCTGAATAAGGTGTTGGACGAAGGTGCCTTATACCTGTGGTTGGGTTTATTATTCAGTGTCATTGCTTTTGGCTTGGCAGGCACTTGGATGGTAAGAAGTCTATTGACGCCGCTTAATGCAATGCATGACACCATGGTAAAAATCGCTGAAACGGGCGAGTTAAATCATCGTGTCAAAGAGTATGGTCGTGATGAATTAACGGAAACCGCACGTAAGATTAATGTGTTGTTAGAAAGCATAAATCTCGCGACAAGCGGAGTGAATCATGTTTTAAAGGATATGGCATTAGGGAAGTTTGAAAGTCGTGTGACAGGTGAATTAAAAGGTGATTTTTTACGTATGAAAACGGATGTTAACACCTCCGTTGAGCAAATTAGTTCAGTCATGGATATTCTCGACAGCACCGCTAATAATTTTAGGGCGGGCGTGTTAGAGGTACAAAAAGACCAGTCCGTTCAATTAGAAGGTAAGTTTGCTGAGGTACTGTTTAAATTAGATCGCTCTGCGATTCACATGAAAGAAAACTTAGCCTCAATCGCAGAGACTTTGCATGGTCTGGCTGGCGGTAATTTTCATGTGCGATCAGAAACGGATGCGAGAGGTGACTTTATTCCTCTGAAAGAGTCGTTAAATATTACGTTAACGGACTTGGATCGTTTTGTGGAAGAGGTGGCGCAAGTCCAAGCATCGATTAGTGAAGGAAACTTAACACTTCGTGTGAGTGGAAATTATTCAGGCAAAATGGCTGAGTTGAAAAGCTCTCTTAACGATTCGATTACGAATACGGCCTCAATGGTCGCTAAAGTGGGTGGGATTACGCGCTCAGTTGTATTAGGTGTAGAGGAGATGGATCGTGGTAATAACGATATTTCTTCACGTATTAAACAGCAAGCGGCTGCTTTAGAAGACACGTCGGCTTCCATGGAAGAGATGACCAGCAGTGTTCGTCATAATGCCGATAATGCGGTGCAAGCGAATCAAAAAACCATGCAGGCTCAATTACAACTAACCTCTGGTCTAGAAACGATGGCACAAGCTTTGGAGTCTGTCTCTTCTATGTCTGAAGCGAGTCATAAAATTAATGACATTATTTCGATTATTGACAGTATTGCATTCCAAACGAATTTGCTGGCTCTTAATGCGGCAGTGGAGGCGGCGCGAGCAGGGGAGCATGGTCGTGGCTTTGCGGTGGTGGCTGGCGAGGTGAGAAATTTAGCTGGTAAGTCAGCCGATGCGGCAGGTGAAATTAAGGCGTTAATTGAGAACAGTGTTAAGGTGAGTGAGCAAAGTAGTCGTTATGTACAGGGAACGAGTGATGCCTTGACTGAAATTAGTGCTTCCATGACTGAAGTCAGTGAAATGGTTTCCGATATTTCAAAAGCAACCTCTGAGCAGGCGCAAGGTATTGAGCTTGTTAACAACTCAGTGATGTCAATGGATGATATGACGCATAAAAATGCAGCGGTGATCGAACAGGCTGAGGCAGCAGGAAAAGAGTTGTTGGATAATGCGGCTTCTTTGCAGGCACAGGTTGATTTGTTCAGAGTGGATACGAGTGCTCAATCTCGAATGATAAAAAACAATGAGTCTTAATTAGCGCTTTTTTAAGTTTTCAAAAAGATTCTTTTTGTTGAAGCCCCTTTTTTAAGGGGCTTTTTTGGTTAGTAACAGTAGAAAAAACACTGTGGCGATTAAAACAATCGCTGGGCCAGTTGGTAAATCCGCAAAGTAAGATAGGGTTAACCCAAGCAGTACGGAGAGCGTTGCCAGTAGCATGCTGATCCAAAGCATTTTTTCAGGGCTGTTCGAGAGACGTCGTGCGGCGGCAGCGGGAATAATTAACAGGGAAGTGACGAGTAATACCCCAACGATTTTCATCGAGAGAGCAATCATCAGTGCCAGCAGTAAAATAAATTGTAACTGAACGCGTTTGACGGCAACGCCTTCTACTTGAGCTAACTCTGGATTGAGTGTGATATTGAGTAGGTCTGACCAGTGCAAGCGATAAAAAATGGCAATAAGCAGCCCAATCATGGCAATCAAAAATAAGTCGGTTTCAGTGATGCTTAATACATCACCAAATAGGTAGCTCATTAAATCAATTTGAACGTTCTCTTGTAAGCTGATAATAATCAGTCCAAAAGCAAGACTGCTATGCGCCAAGATACCAAGCAATGTGTCGGATGAGAGTTGTTTGTAATGGCCTAAATGAAAGATCGCCCAAGCAATCAGCAGAGAGACGCTGACAACGGTTAAGGTCAGGTTGGTTTCTAAGAAAAGCCCAATGCTGACGCCCAGTAAGGCCGAATGCGCTAAGGTCGCGCCAAAGTACGATTGCCTTTGCCAAACAACAAAAACGCCTAAAGGTGCTGCAATGAGTGCTAGTCCTAATCCGCCAATTAAGGCAAAAAGCATAAAGCTAGGAAACCATTCCATTTAATTATTCCTTATTGCTTTGGTCAGCATGAGTGTGGCCGTGTGTATGTTCACAAGTGGAATTATCGTGGTGATGTTCATAAAGCGCAATGCCTTCCTGTTTGCCATCAAACAGAGTTTGAAAAGCAGGGGATTGACTGACACTTTTCGGGTGGCCTGAACAGCAGATGTGCTGATTAAGACACAGTACCTGATCGGTATGCTGCATCACAACATGTAAATCGTGACTGACCATTAAAATGCCGCAGCCGTATTGGTGTCTAATGCGATCGATATATTGGTATAATTCGGCTTGCCCTTGAATGTCGACACCCTGTACAGGTTCATCCAAAACGAGTAATTCTGGTTTTCTGATCAGTGCTCTGGCTAACAAAATGCGCTGCATTTCACCACCAGAAACTTGCTGAATGGGTTGCTGAAGCAGGAATTGTATATTGAGTTCTTCGGCGATTTTAGAAAGGCCTGTGCTATCATAGGCCGCCGTTGAAAAAAGGCGTTTAAAAATGTGCTTGGGCGATGCTGAAACGGTTTGATTTTCCTTGAGGCCCAGTAGCAAGAAACGTTCTACTGACATGGGTAGCGTGGCATCGATTTGAATTTTTTGCGGCATAAAGCCAATGTTCAGGCCCTTTTTATGTTGCGTTGTGCCTGAAGACGGGACTATCAGGCCTAACAATATTTTTAATAGGGTCGATTTTCCTGCTCCATTTGGGCCAATGAGCGTCACAATTTCTTTGGGGTGAATTTTTAAAGAGACATTACTCAGTACGGTCTTATCGCCAAACTTATGGTGAATATTTAAGGCTTCGATGAGTGGTGAGTTTGTCTGCACGGTTTGAGTCTCTTTAACTTGAAATGCGTGTTTAGATTTCAATGTTAAATTGAAATAAATTACTTAATTCCCGTATTTTATCTGCAATTTTTCTCTTAAGGAAGCTCTGTTTAAGTACTTTGAAATTCTGTGGGTCTTCAAGTTGGCCTTTTCAAGGCATGGATTGCAGGGAATGGTTATTCCACTCTCAATATCCATAACGCAGAAGAGGCTGGTTTGAAGCCCCACCCTTCGGGGCTTAGCCAAGTTCCAACCCTCATCGTTATGATTTTTTGTGGTATCTAGATATCACTTCAAAATCATGCCTTGATGGCTAAAACTTGACGTTGCCAGAAATTAAAGGACTTAAACAGAGCTTCCTTAAGGAGTAAAAGTTTTAAAATGAGTGTGCATGTTTAAAAATAAAATTCAAAATTTAGCGTTTTTGTTTGTACTTGTCTTGGGACTATCTTCATCGGTGAATGCATTAGTTGTTACCGTATCTATTCCTCCTCTTGCAGGCATGATAGCCCCCTTGTTAAGCGATGAGGATGAATTGTATGTGCTTCTAAAACCAGGCGTTTCTCCGCATGGTTTTCAATTAAGGCCTTCCCATTTAAGAAAAATTCAAAACAGTGATTTAGTGTTATCAGTAGGCTCTGCTGTCGATGCTTGGATTCAAAAACCGATTCAATCGATGAATAAAACAAACCTTTCTATGAACACGATTCCACGGGTGACCCTATTACCTTTAAGGCAAGGCGGTTTGTGGGATCTAAATGATCAACACACGCATCTTCATGAACATCATAATGGCGAGCCAGAAGAGAAAGCGACGGTTGACGGTCATTTATGGATGTCTGTCGAAAATGTATTGGTGACCATTGAAGCCGTCAGTCAGCAATTAAAAATTCTACAACCCGAGAAAGCGAAAGCGATCGAATTACGTACAAGCCGATGGCTAGCTAAAATTAACCTGGCTGATCAGGATATTATGTCGTTATTAGCACCTGTTAAGCATTTGCCTTATTTAGTGCTTCATGATGCGTTTCAGTATTTTGAGAAACATTACCAGCTGAATGGGGTGGGATCGATTCGTTTAAACCCTGAAATTCCCCCTAGCTTAAAGCGTATTCATCAACTTAGACAGCGTATTGAAACAGGTAACGTGACTTGCGTGTTTAAAGAGCCGCAGTTTTCTGAAAAACGCCTTATGTCTGTGACCTCTGGTTTAAAGCTTAAAGTAGGCATGCTAGATCCTATGGGAAGTCTCTATATTAAAAATAAACCTTACCTTTTATATGAAGAGTTTTTACGCCTGATGGCAAAGCAGTTTTTAAACTGTTTGTCTGACAAAGGGTAGGTTACATGTTGGCTACTAACGTAGATAAGGAATTACAGATAGTCATTACAGGGTTACCAGGAAGTGGAAAAACCCGTGTCATTTGCTCCTTGCGGGAATCGTTAGCGGATGTTTCAGGGGAGTTGAAGCTGACTTACTTTGAAGATCAAGGCCTCTTGGCGACAGGTGATTTACCATTAAATAACCCCGTATGGTGTGTCATTGATGTGCGTTCTCCTTTTATAGCAGGACGAGATGACTGGTTAGACATTAGGTTGCAAACGGTTGTAAAACAAGCCGATGGAATTGTGTTTAGTTTTTTGGAAAATGCCTCATTAGATGATCAGTCTTGGTGGAGCCAATGGGCGAAGAATCATGCTCAAGGCGTGCCCATAGTGAGGTGGTTAAACCAAGAGTTTCCGAATGGTTGGGCGGGGTTTGATGAAAACTTACGTCAGAATGTTCGTCAAAATAAAACACAAGAAGTGTTAGATGGCACGCCACCTCAGGTAAGCTTAGACGTATTACAAACCTTTGAGTTCGAAGTAAATAGAATTTGCTTAGATCACCTTTTATTTGGTTTAGACAGCTCTAAACAGAACTTAGGGATGAAAATCGTTCGGGTGCAAGGGGTTGTGGATACCCTAGAATATGAAAATAAAGTAGCCATTGAGGGCGGAGCGATCCGTTGGGATATGTTTGCGGCCGATGACGGGGCCGCTTCAGGTAGAATAATCATTCAAGGATTTGATCTTGATAAAGCTTGGTTAAATGAACTGGTAAAAGCGAGCTTGCTTTAGTTTAAGGAGCCTCTTTGTTGGTGGATAAGCGGTATTCCTTACTGTCTTTAAAGTGGCTTTAGATGGACATTTTAGGAATAACCTACTAAAATACTCTGATATTAAAATTTAGGCGATTAAGTGCATGGCTGACGCAGAAAAAATCACAGAATTAAACTCCACAGAAACACAGTATCAAGAGATTGATGACCTGTTGGTGAAGAATCAACATTATAAAGAAGGTTTTGTCACTTCTACACATGTAGAAACCTTTGAAAAAGGTCTTAATGAGGCTGTGGTTCGGGCTATTTCAGAAAAGAAAAATGAACCTGAATGGATGTTGGAATTTCGTTTAAAAGCCTTTAGACACTGGCAAACTTTAGAAGAGCCGCATTGGGCGAAAGCCGAATATACCCCTTTAGATTATCAAGATTACAGTTATTATTCAGCGCCAACCTGCGGTTCTTGCGCAAATGAGTGCGATTCTTCAGAGCAAGAGATTGATCCTGAAGTGGCAAAAGCGTTTGCTGAACTGGGCGTGCCGCTTATGGGTGATGACTCCAATGTAGCGGTGGATGCCATTTTTGATTCAATCTCTGTCTCAACAACCAAGCGTGAAGATTTGGCCAAGTTAGGGGTTGTTTTTTGTTCTTTCTCAGAAGCCGTGCACGATTATCCTGAACTGGTTCAAAAATATATCGGCACGGTTGTCCCTTATCATGACAACTATTTTGCAGCATTAAACTCGGCCGTCGCTTCGGATGGTACCTTTGTTTATATTCCTGAAGGACTGCGTTGCCCAATTGATTTATCAACCTACTTTCGAATTAATGAAGCTAAAACAGGTCAATTTGAACGCACGATCGTGATTGCTGATAAAGGCAGTTACGTGAGTTATTTAGAGGGCTGTTCGGCACCTGTTAGAGATACCTATCAACTGCATGCTGCTGTGGTAGAAGTGATTGTGCTAGAAGATGCGGAAGTCAAATACTCGACGGTGCAAAACTGGTATCCAGGTGATGAAGACTGCCAGGGGGGGATTCTGAACTTTGTGACTAAACGTGGAATTTGCGAAGGCAAAAATTCAAAACTTTCTTGGACTCAGGCTGAGACGGGTTCAGCGATTACTTGGAAATACCCAAGCTGTATCCTAAAAGGGGATAACTCTGTTGGTGAGTTTTATTCTGTTGCATTGACTAATCGACGTCAGCAAGCGGACACGGGTACAAAAATGATTCACATCGGTAAAAACACCAGCAGTACGATCATTTCCAAAGGGCTGTCAGCGGGTAAAAGTGATAATACCTATCGTGGTTTGGTCAAAATACTTCCTTCTGCGGAAGGGGCCAGAAACTTCACTCAGTGTGATTCAATGTTGATTGGTGATCAGTGTGGTGCGCATACATTCCCTTATATTGAAGTGGAAAATTTAAGT
>Ga0316204_10002436_pt1 | contig 42107 bp, 31 predicted proteins | sample 6monrhotite_MG_2_FD_205661 | JGI IMG/M metagenome (GOLD analysis project Ga0316204, IMG submission 205661) | Microbial mat bacterial communities from mineral coupon in-situ incubated in ocean water Damariscotta River, Maine, United States -... | ecosystem: Environmental > Aquatic > Marine >... | reverse complement strand
GCTTTCCATTAAAATCACCCTTATATCCTCCTCGCTAATCCCGCGAGGATGTTAACAGATAAGGTGGGTCAATTTTAAACGCCATTTACCCACCAAAGTGGGTCACTTTTGCATGCCTATTAACACTACCGATCGACAATTTATTCAAACCACGGCTAGAAGCCGCACAGAATTTAGATTTACGTGCTTTACCCTTTCCAGATGGTTCTTTCAAGCGAGTGCAACGGATCGAGTGGGGACAAGACGGCAATTTAAAACCCATATATGGAAGCCTTGCCGATATTGAAGCTCAACGTCTCATCGGCGCAATAGCCGTTGCTGGCCAAATTTGGTGGATTGAGGCCATCCAGGACAAGTCAAACCCGGTTTCATTCGACTGGCAATATCAAATGTGGAATGCTGTAATGCAATGGTTAGCGGAAGTAGCACCTCAAATCATTTTAGATTTTCCAAAACAGCTCCCCAAAACAGCGTCCTATGTACGCCTTGTTGTAGCAAACGATGCATCGGAAGACATGGATATTGATTTTAGAGACATTGACCCCAGCCAGTTTTTGGAAGGTTCAATAGATATCGATGGCATTGCTACCGTTACAGTAAGACAAGAGTGGATTGAAATACTAAGGTCTCCACGTAACGATGCTGAAGTAGCTCTGATAACAGCAGTCCTTGAGAAAATATTAGTAGAATCAAAGACGCCACCATTTTTAAAGAAAATTACAGCGAGCATACGACGCTCTATTCCCTCGCCTGATTGGCGCTGGTTACACTCAGGTGAAGTAACGAGTTTTCTTGAAAAGATAGCCGCCAGCGGGTTAGTCAATAAATTTCGAGAAATTCCACTTTCAGCATCAGCGTTAGTCAAATGCGGATCCATCTGGCGTTTTAGAAATAGAGCTGACGGTTACGAGTTCATGGGAGAAGAGCAGTGCCGAGATTTTCTAGAATCATACTATAATTTCGTACTCAAAGAATTGATCGCACATATCAAAACATTCAATCGCAACCAGCTTATCGTTGCTTCCGCCCAAAGTTATCAGGCGGCTCGCGGCGAACAACATACCTGGAGAACAAGCATTCGGGCTCTTCGGTCAATCCATGGTGAGGGAGCTGACAAAATTGCTCTGGAGCGGCAAAGTGCAATGAATGCCGTTCAACGAGCAGCGAAAGTTATTTGTGAAATCGCAGCATGTGAATCTCCTGAAAATGGCGGCTCCATGGTTGGACAGGATGACCTAGATGAAATGTATGCGCGTGCACTTCTGCTTTTTGGAAATGGACAAATCTATGCGAGCATCCGCGCGGGGATAGTTGATCCACATCTTAAAATTAGTCCCGCTGGTGACCTTCTCAGTGACCGTTCCGTGTTTGCGAAAACACTTACACCTTCTACAATAAGGCTAAACACGAAAACGCTAAACAACTCCGCTAACAACTATGTATCCAGGAATATCCAACAAGAAAAAGAACCCCAAGGGCGTTTAGCTTTAACTGATAGTCTTCGACTAGCAATCGAAAAAGAATACTCATGCCCTGCAGAAGCTTTTGTCGATTTACAGTTTGTTCTTCTTCAACTTGCAGAAGAGCGTAAAGAGGATGTTTTTACCATCCCTAGATCTGAACTGATTTCTCTTCTAGCCAAGAACAAAGCCTACCCAAAGTGTGATGCGTCCGCACTTCTTGATCGTTTGACGTTAGTACGACGCGATAGCTGGTTCACTAAAACTGAATGGCTGACGCCACGCGACCTAGATTTGTGGCGCTTTGACCGATGCAACTCTCTCATCAACCGACCGCTACTTGCACTAACAGATGAGTCTAACCCAATAATCATGATCGCCCCTATCATGGTGAGTGACGCCGCCCTGTACGCCCTTAGCGGTTTATATGACGGAACCCTACACAACGACTTTTGGAGTTCGCCCGAAGCGCGCAAGTATGCTGGAGCACGTGCAGACGAGCTTGGTCGGGTTTTTGAGGACAGTATCGTTAAGCTATTAAAAAGCGAAGGATTAACAGTTTCAGCCAGACGGCAAGTCACCAGTCTTTTGCAGCAGGCTACCGAAGATGACATGGGCGACGTGGACGTTTTTGCGCTCAGTGCGCACCGGAATATAGTTTGGGTGATCGAGGCCAAAAACCTCCGGCTGTGCCGTACAGAAACCGAAATAGCCGCACGCATGACAGAGTATCGGGGCAAAATGAGAAAGGACAGGCGGGGACGGGATAAACCCGACAAAATGCTCCGGCATCTGAACCGTGTCCGATATCTGAGGCAACACGCCGAGCTTTTAGGCCGAAATCTTGGCCTCGACGGAGTGCCTATAATACGCGGCCTGATGGTTGTTAATGCTCCCCAACCAATGAATTTCCACATGTTAGAAGAAATAGATGATGCAAAATCCTGTATGCTGGATGATCTAATAGAGACCATCAATTAGTCGTAATCCAGATCCGTTCTAGAGCTACAATCCATTCTGCTGGAACGGGCTTTCGAAAGGTCATCCCACAATCGAGATGGCGTGATGCGCTTGCATAGCTTGGATAGGCCAACCAGTAGCTCCAGTCTGCAAGAATGTCGGATATAAAATTGGGAAACTCGTTCCCGCCTTGCCCCCAAGGATTGCAGGCTTCGAGAGCGATATTCCCAGGCACTTGAACTTGCACGAGATAGGGATTGCCGTCTGCAACAAGAAGCGATGGCCCTTCTTGCCCAAGAAGATGATGTGCAACATGACTATCGAACTCGGATCCCTCTTCAAGATAGTGATTAAATCCATCGACAAGCCCTGTACGTGAAATGGTCAGATGAACTTGACCTTCTCGACGCCCGCCACCAGCATTAGAGCCAAAATACTCCAGAGCTGCTTCCAACAATGGCTCTACTTCGTCCCACCGTGGATGGACGCAAAGACTTCGCCTTAACCGTGTCTCCCGTTTGGTTGCGATTAACGGCCTAAGGCCTTCGCAACGAATGGATTCCAACTCCTCGACAGTCACGCGGGTTCCATGGTATCCCATGACAGCCTGCATATTAATCCAGGCTATAACATGTTCAACTAGATCAATACGGTTAACACAAGAAATTAGAATATCACGCGCATCTTCTATGTATTTTGGTGACTTAGACTGAATAATTCTCGTTAAGTCAGAGGGTAATATTTCAGTCAAATGCATCAGCAATCGAGGTCCCCATTCCTCAATAATGTCAAAGTTGAAAATTACCTTTTCCTGTATTCCCTGCATATTGCAATCATAACAGGGATTACTAGACCCGTCACATAATTAGAAAAGGTAATATCCGGTTTCCTCTGTAAGGCTAGTTCATGCAACAGTCCTCTCCTCATTGAAAATGGGCGGCGGTTAAAATTCCGAATAAACAGGCTGGATACGTAGCGGCCCTCACAAGCAAGTTCAACATCATTATCTCTTATGAACCAATATTTTTATTCAAGAGCTTACTCACGTTCTAATAATCTTTACTTGTTATTGATGATAGTACTTAAAATTGTAATGTTTGGGTAAAGCCATATTTTGATGTATAGTTTAAATTCACTGCTGACTTACATAGTATATGGACAGTCATATTTAAGCGATTATTGCCGTTAAGGGCAACTATACCTAAAATATTATGCACTTTACTGGGGAATATTTTTATTGTGGACTAAATTTTCTATATTTTTGATCATCATAGCGTGTGGGGGCATTAACTTTTCAGCGTGGTCCCAAGATTCATTGCCAAATATCTGGGAACTGCAGCAATCTCTTATGGACCGAGGTTACGCGATTAAAGTTGTTGATGGTGTATATGGGCCTAATACGGCAGCAGAATTAAAAGAGTTCCAGAAAGTACACGACCTTCAAATTTCAGGCTTCCTTAATGAGGAAACCGCCACCGCACTACGCTCCTCGCCTTTCAAATTAAGAACTATTTCTCAATCCAAATCAAAACAAACACCACCAACATCAACCAATAGCAACGGTGACGATGAAATGACATTGAGTTCATGGTTGTGGTTGATATTCGTTTTATGGGTGTGGTGGATGATCTTCAAGGGAGTAAGGTGGATATGGAGAAAGCTAATTGGCACGACAAAACCTAAAACCAAGACTATTCTCTATCATGATGATATATCATTTGATGAAACGGATGATGATCTTACCTCATTCACTATTGAGGTGTCGCAGGAACAGAACTCAGAAAAAACAGAACATTATCACAACATGCCTGCTTCGGCTACTTCTTCGAACAAACATTCCAGCACAAAAAAAACCAAAATAGAAAGTGATAAGTGCTGGGTGCCAAAAGGGCAGTCTGTCACTGTGTCAGGCATAACCATTACGAATGGCATGCTGTATGTTGGTACCAAGCTGAAGGCACAGCGTAGTTACCACGGCACAGACAACTGTCTTATCAATCCTAAATTAAAAGTGGCTTGGAACAGCAATGGAGCTAATGAAGACCAAATGCCCTATTGGCCATCATACAGCGACATACCACCTAAACATAGGCGGAAGTACCTTGAATGGTTAGCTGATGGAGCTAAAGCCCCCCATGCATATATTGGTTATGTCTTCTTATATTTCTATGGGTTAGAACGGCGATTGTTTCTTGATCAGTCAGTTCAGAATGCGGGCGACATTATCGCGGAGATAAAACGGCTCCTAGCTATTTATGGTGATAATTATTCGGTCCGCAGGTATTTGGGCGAAGCTTTATCCTATTCGAGCCTTATTCAGAATGAAGCAACAGAATCCCCTAAGGTTGATAGTTCAAATAACCATCACTGGGAACTTCCCTTGGATATTCGTATTTATATCGGCAACAAACTTAAGCAAGGCTCAGCCATTAGTAACGATGATCTGCTTTTGTGGTTTTTAAGTCATCCTGATAAACATCTCAGAACTCCTGCAACAAGATTAAAAAACGAATTTCTAGCACTCATGAAAATCCGGCTGACAGCGAAACACCCTGATGGTCCAAATGTTCGCATGCCTAGACGTAATATAACCGCGACTTACTCATCCAGCAGTAATTCATTCACGGCAAATCTTTCAAAACTGATTGGCGACATACCTGATGTTAAAGGTCTTAATACACCGATTAAAGCCACACAGAAGATCGCAGATGATGTGATGGAAGAGTTAGATAAACTTAGTCGACACCTTGGACGTTACCCCGGTTCTGTGGGGAGCATGAAGGCAACCGGCTTACTCCCAAAGGCGTTAATCCATGAATTTGGTGGGGACCACATTAGAAATCTTCAGGAATGGATTTTAGGACAACATCAATCTCATAGCGACGCTGTCACATTCTCAGAACTCATCGAGAAATCAACCGCACATAATGGCTCCAAGGTTACCAAAACCATCCATAAAGAGGTGCAGCAAGTTATGGTCTCTATGGGATGGAATATGATTCCAGCGCCTAATGAAGTTACAGGATCAATAAAGCCAGATACGCAGATACTATTGCTGCCGGTCGATAAAGGTGGTCTTGCCGTTGAAGAACCATCCGCTGAGTTCTTATTGTCAATATTTGAATTGACCCTCGGCTCATACATCGCACATGCTGACACGCGTGTATTAGAGGTTGAGGTTGAACATCTATCAACCCGCATTGAAAGCTTGAGCCATCTCAGTAAAATAGAGAAAGACCGTCTCCATAATTATGTTAAATGGCTATCAATACAAGAAGCTGATTTTGCTGCCATAAAACGTAAACTTAAAACCATTGATCATGACGCTAAAGGGGCCTTCGCGAATATAGCAATAGCTATTGCAGCAGCTGATGGTCAAATCGTTCCTACAGAGGTGAAAGCACTTGAGGCGATTTACCAATCTATGGGTTTTGATAAAAAAGAATTATATGCAAGCCTACACTCAATGTCTGGTACGATCACTGCTCGAAGTGTGTCTGCTACAAGTGCTCAATCATCTAACAATACTGGACCTATAACACTGAATATGGAGCTAGTTACGGCCACATTACATGACACGGCTAAAGCATCAACACTTCTTGCTAGTATATTTGAAGATGATGGACCAGACCCAGTTGCCGAACCGATCATAGAGGATGAGGAAGGCTTTGCAGAGGCCGAGTCAACAGCCTTTGATGGATTGGATGGCCCGCATACTCAGTTACTGCAAGAACTATTGGAGCGTGAAAATTGGCCACGTTCGGACTATGAAAAATTGGTCATCAGTCTGAAACTTATGGCTGATGGTGCCATGGAAACCATCAATGAATGGGCATTTAATACTTATGATGATGCCATCATTGAAGACGATGACCCAATAATCATTTACCGTGAATTACTTAGCGAAGGGACCAAATAATGAGTGATGTAAAGAAACGAATAAAGCCAAAAGATCGCAACACCATCATTCAGGCACTGCGGGCAGGTGTGGTTCCACGTGCAGGGCTGCACCACGTTCAAGTAGGCCGCTCAGAAGAATTGGCTCAACTGAACAAAGATATTGACCTCATCTCTGATGGTGGTTCTTCCTTTCGTTTGGTCATTGGTGAGTATGGGGCAGGCAAGACATTTTTTCTGAACCTCGTGCGTATGATCGCCATGGAAAAGCAGTTACTGGTTGTCAATGCAGATCTTGCGCCAGACCGTCGCCTTCATGCATCAGGTGGGCAAGCGCGAAGCTTATTCGCCGAACTCACCCGAAACATGAGCACCCGCACAAAGGCGGATGGAGGCGCACTGGCAAGCGTTGTTGAACAGTTTGTATCTCAAGCCATGAAAGATGCAGATGCGAATGATATGAATGCTGAGACGCTTATAGAAGAAAGACTTGCCCCACTTGAAGACCTGGTCGCTGGCTATGATTTTACAAAAGTCGTTACAGAATATTTCCACGGTGCCACAACAGGTGATGATGACCGGAAATCACGCGCTCTTCGGTGGCTACGGGCCGAATATACGACAAGAACAGATGCTCGAAAAGAGGTTGGTGTGCGCACGATCATTAATGATTCAAGTGTATACGACTACCTAAAACTATATTCTCAATTTGCCAAAATCGCAGGCTACAAAGGTCTGTTGATCGTTCTGGATGAAATGGTCAACCTATACAAGCTCAATAGCTCCCAAGCTCGTGGAAACAATTTCGAACAGATACTCCGTATATTGAATGACGTGCTGCAGGGGCATGCTGAAAATATCGGATTTATCATGGGCGGCACTCCTGAGTTTCTAATGGATACCAGACGTGGTCTGTATAGTTACGAAGCGCTTCAATCCCGACTGGCCGAAAATACTTTTGCGGGCGCTGGTATGCGCGATCTATCCGGTCCCGTCATCAGATTGCAGAATCTAACGCCGGAGGAATTGTATGTGCTTCTTCATAACATCCGCAACATCTTTGCTTCTGGTGATGAGGGAAACCATCTTGTGCCCGATGCGGCCTTACATGCCTTCATGGACCATTGTTCCAAGCGTATTGGCAACGCTTATTTCCAAACACCCCGTACATCCATCAAGGCATTTGTTGATCTGTTATCTCTCTTGGAGCAGCACCCTGATAAGCAGTGGACTGACATGATCGAAGAAATGGACATTGAAGAAGATCGCGGTGGTTCCGGTGATCAATTAGATAAGTCAGAAGATGGGGACGACCTTGCCAGCTTCACCCTCTAATAAATCCGAAGTTGCTTTCAATCAACTAGCCACACCCATTCAGAAGTGGGTATGGAAACAAGGCTGGGCATCACTCAGGGATATTCAAATTGATGCGATCCCACATTTAATCAATGGTGGTGATGCTATTATCTCAGCAGCGACTGCTGGCGGCAAGACAGAAGCAGCCTTCCTACCCCTTTTGTCCCGTGTAGCCAATGCAGGCTCATCGGGAAGTTTTGATATTCTTTATATTAGCCCACTCAAGGCGTTAATTAATGATCAATACCGAAGATTAGAAGAATTATGCGAAGACCTACGGTTACCCGTCACTAAATGGCACGGTGATGTTGGCGCCAATATTAAACAAAAGGCACTAAAGAAACCGGGAGGCGTATTGCTGATAACCCCTGAATCACTCGAGGCATTACTGATGCGTAAGGGGACGCAGATACACCGCCTCTTTGGAGGAACCCTAGCCATCGTTATTGATGAACTTCACGCCTTCATGGGGACTGAACGAGGCGTGCAATTGCGGTCGTTGATGAATAGAATTGAAGTGCTGGCGGGCCACCAAATAGATCGTATAGGGTTGTCCGCTACCCTTGGTGATATGGGGATGGCCGCCGAATATCTCCGCAACAACTCTGAGGTGCCGATCCCGATCATCAAGGGTGGTAGTGGCGGCACCGAACTTAAACTGCAACTACGCAGTTACATTTTACCTTTGCGAAAGGATGATAGCGAAGAGCCAATCATCCCTCCAGAAACGCAGATCGCTCAACATGTGTTTAAGGCCATACGTGGAACCCACAATCTTATTTTCGCTGGCAGCAAAAAGAATGTTGAATTATATGGCGCGACACTGCGTGATCTGTGTGAGGATGATAACCTGCCAAATGAGTTCTTCACTCACCATGCCAATATTTCTAAATCAGACCGTGAGGCTTTGGAACGCCGGTTGAAGGATGGGCGATTACCGACTACCGCTGTGTGCACGTCAACACTTGAACTGGGTATTGATATTGGAGATGTTGAAGCCGTGGCGCAGATAGGTTGCAGTGGTTCTGTCTCTGCACTAAGACAGCGCATGGGGCGCTCTGGCAGACGTGCTGGCACACCAACCATACTTAGAGCCTATAATAGCTCCTACGAGCTCACAGATAAAGCATCATTATTGGACTTCATCAGGCCTCGCCTTGTACAGGCCACAGCCGAAATAGACCTGTTACTTGAGGGTGTTTATGAACCACCTAGCTCAGCAAGATTACACTTGTCTACGCTTATCCATCAGGTGCTTGCTTTAATCGTTGAGCGTGGTGGTGCGGATGCCAGAGATTTATACAAGACGCTGTCGAGGTCAGCCCCTTTCAACACCATTTCTACAGATATGTTTATGGACTTGTTACGAGCCATGGCGCGTTCAGGTTCAGACCTATTGGAACAAGCACCTGATGGCACCCTTATGCTTGGCAAAGAGGGTGAGATGTTGACCAGTCACTATAGTTTCTATGCTGTTTTTGAAACAGAAGAAGAATACCGTGTGTTATGTGCAGGAAAAGATTTGGGTACATTGCCGGTCATGGGACCAACAGCGAAGGGGATGATCATTATATTCTCTGGAAGGCGTTGGCAGATCGTTAATGTGCATCAGACGGATAAAGTCATTGAAGTAAAACCTGCAAAAGGTGGCAGCCCACCAAAGTTCAATGGTAACGGCCCTTCAAGGCATCGTATCATTGATGAAAAAATGCTTGAAATATACAGGTCAGAAAATATCCCGCGCTATATGAATTCCAATGCGACCGAGCTACTTGTCGAAGGACGCAATAGCTTCAATCGATATGGATTGGGCCAATCCCATATTCTAGAGCAAGGTGATGAAATCATACTTTTTCCTTGGGCAGGTAGTGCCATGATCAGTGCCTTGATGATGATCTTTCAGCACAAAGGTTATATTGTTGAAAACGAAGACTATGCACTGTCAGTTAAAGAGATGCCAATCAAAACAGCCCGAACGATAATTGAGCAATTGGCGGCAGGCAATGTACCAGACATTGAAGAACTCGCATGGTCAGTGGGTAATAAGAACATGGGCCAATATGACCATTACCTGACCGAAACATTGCTTGTTCAGCAACTTGCATCGACAATGCCAACACCAGATGAATTTCAGAGATGGGCGCAAGGTACGTTAATCTATAAAGGAGAGGAATAATGGAAACGCGTAAGCGTTTGCCTCTCCATGCTTCTCCATAACCCTCTATATTTCGTTATAAATTGTTACCCTATTGTTACCCCAATGCATTTCTGGGGCAACTTCTTAGAAACGAGAAAAGGCAGTAACCTATTGAGATTACTGCCTTTTTGACTGGTTGCGGGGATAGGATTTGAACCTATGACCTTCAGGTTATGAGCCTGATATAACCTTAGTTAACTATCTGAAATATAACAATAAATTTATGTCTTGTCAATTGTTGTGCGTAATTTTGTGCGCTTTTATTGTCTGCAAACAAGCCGTTTTAAGGCCCGTAGAGACATCATATATGATTTCTGGCCGCAATAGCACCAAAAGACCCGTGACAGCCTTTCTATGACAATTCTGTAAATAAATCCGCATTATCTGCAGGAGAAATGCCATGAGCTTCTAAAGATACAAGGCAACCACTAGTGGCATAAAATATTTACAATTCGATGCTGCGTCGACCAATTCCAGCTTACTTTGACAGAGCCTGCTATCGCTCTATAGTGCGCTGTGATCTAATTTTATGGTGAGAGATCACTGCTTCTCTGATCTGCTGTATAAGCTTATAAGGCAATAGCCCATATGCTACGTCACCGGAAGGTAATGGCCTGACATCTGGGCCAGTCCATTTAAATCGATTGAGGCTATCGGTAATAATCCATGAAGGCTCATCATCTAGCCCCAAACGTTTTTTGGTACCCATAGGGAGTTTTATAGCGTTTCTAGCAGGGGCAGGCTTTGTATGGGTGATAGGGACAACCAGAATATCACCATCTTCCGTGGCCACAACAATAGCACAAGGACGGTCTTTTACACCTTCTTCTCGTCCCCTATCGGCCTCATGCGGCCAAAGGAAGCTATAATTTATAACGAGACCAGCTTCTGGCTTGGAAAATGACACTAATTATTATTCCATCTCGTTATCAAATTGCTTGGCTGCTTCTGGAATGTCATCCTTGCTCAAAGCGTCTATATCGCTAGTCTTTAAATCCCACGCGAATAATGCTTCTCGATCTCGTGCCTTAAGACGTTTAAATTCTTCCGCATCGACAACAACCAAATCTTCCTTGCCATAGCTGGTCACGGAAACTGGCTGCTTATGTGCTAACGTGCGATACTTGCCAAAGCTCTTGGTAAAGTCCGCTCCTGATACAGTAATCATAACAATATCCTTTCTCTTACTCCTATGATACACGAGTTCCTTAACTTATGCAAGTTCCGTAAGATAAGGATAAATAGAAATTATGCTCACACCTACAGACCATAGTCCCAAGCGGTAATGTCAAAGTAAATGGGGCACTTTTGCATGACAATTAACGGGCTTGACACATTAACTTTTTCCAAACTCTATGTTATATGGTGCCGATGAAAACAATTTCTTACCATCGACATCGCTTCCACCCAGATATTATCAAGCAAGCTATTTGGCTATATTTTCGATTTACCATGAGTTATAGGGACGTTGAAGAATTATTAGCCGAACGCGGTATTGACGTCAGTTATGAGACGGTTCGTCTATGGGCTCTTAAGTTTGGCATAAAATATGCCAGAAGTATCAAGAAACGCAGGCCGCAACCCCATACAGAATGGTTTTTAGACGAAGTATTCGTCAAGATTGGCGGCAAACCCATGTATCTCTGGCGGGCCGTTGACGGAGAAGGGGAAGTTCTAGATGTTTTAGTGCAAAAGCGCAGAAACAAACGGGCCGCCCTAAAACTTCTCAGAAAGTTACTTCAAAATCAGGGTATCATGCCAACAAAAATTGTAACCGATAAATTGAGATCTTACGGCGCAGCACTCAGAGATTTAGAACTAGTGCATTTACATGATACAACCAACAGACTGAATAATAGGGCGGAAAGTTCCCACGTTCCTATTCGAGGACAGGAACGAAAGATGTAAAGGTTTAAGTCTCATAAATCTGCTCAGGTTTTTCTTTCAATTTACGGCTCAATATACAATCTCTTCAATACTCAACGACATCTTATTTCAAGACAAACACTAAGAACATTACGGTCAATCGCAATGACCGAATGGAATTTGGTGACCAATGCTGCTTGACCCTAGCCTCAATTGAAATTTGTTCGTTCTGAAAAAGTTAAGGTGACAAAGCCGTCACCTACCTTTCCGACGACGAGAATATGCCATGCAGGGCTTCCAAAAAGAAGGAACACTACAAAAATTCACTTCAGTTCACACCCAACTATACAATCATTTTAATGGAGAACACCACCTCGCAAACAGACAGACATTTAAGAAATTTCGCTCAGAATCCATGACTGAATGGCGTTCTCTAACGATATAAATAATTAGTGATTAAATACTTCTTTACCCAAATTCAAGTTACTTTACAGAGCCTTTTTGCGACCTCATGAACGATCTTTATAATGAAAAATTTTCAATACCATATTACTTTTATTGTATATATGTTAGAAACTCAAAGCAACTCACCGAATATAAAATATATTTTTAAATAGAGTAATAGGGAGAAATACAGTGAAGGTTTCTAAATTAATACTACTTACGGCATTATCAACAACTGCAATGACTAGTTTTACAAGTATTGCTATAGCAGAGGATAACAAACCCACACTAGAAGAAATCATTATCACGTCTCAATATCGCTCAAAAGGGCTTCAGGATGTTCCTATATCTGTTTCTGCTGTAAACACAAAAATGATGGAAGAGGCCGCTATTGTTAAGATAGAAGATTTGACAACACTTGTTCCTAATTTTACCTACTCAGAAAATGGCATTTCAACAACTTTCCTCGTTCGGGGCATTGGATCTGGGGCCAATCAGGGGTTTGAGCAATCTGTAGGTGTTTATATCGACGGCGTCAATTATCCACGGGCACAACAGGTTCGCGCGCCTTTTCTTGATCTTGAGCGCGTAGAAGTTTTGCGCGGGCCACAATCCATTCTGTTTGGTAAAAATTCTGTTGCAGGTGCTTTGAACATTACAACGGCCAAACCAACAAGTGAGTTAGAGGGAAGTATTTTTGGCTCCTACGAATTTGTGGATAGTGAGTACATCATTGAGGGTGTTTTATCGGGGCCTTTATCTGATCGTCTTCGTGCTAGGGTGGCTGGTCGTTATCGTAATTTTGATGGATTTATACAAAATGCTACACTTAGTCGCGATGAACCAAATAGGAAAGAAACGACGCTTCGCGGAACTGTAGAGTTCGACGCAACCGAAAATCTGACAGCAACTGCAAAAATTGAAGTTAGTGATTTTGATTCTTACGGGCGAAATATGGAGATAGAAAATGCGGGGCCAGCGGATCTTCCGGGATCACCTTTGAATGGGCTGACCTATCCGCAAATTTTGGTTTGGGTTTTTGGGCAGGACGAAAGCTCTCTAAATAGCATTCATGATGGTGTTCGCTCATCTAATGGTGACAGTAGTTTAAACAAAATGCAAAATTATCAACTTGATCTTGACTGGGATACAAACGGATTTGGTCTAAAGTCAATCACGTCATATTCTATATTTGGTTATGATGAAATATGTGACTGTGACTTTACAGGGGCAAATGTCTTTTCTGCTGGCCTTCAGGAAAATTACAACCAATTTTCACAAGAATTTCGTTTGACTTCACCCATTGGAAACAGTTTCGATTATATTTTAGGAGCTTATTTACAAACATCTCATCATAAATATTCGGATCAAATTATGATCGACCCGAATTCCGTTTTGATACCAGCTATAAACGCAGTTTCGCCCGGTGCCGGTGACTTGATGAGTAATACACAGGCTGCACGGCAAGCTAAAGTAGATGCCACTATTCTCTCTGCTTTTTTCCAGTTGGATTGGCATATTCAGGAAAATTTAACCTTGCAACTTGGCGGCCGCATTACCAATGACAACAAAGACGGGTCTCGGGTTATGGACATTCAAGCAGTAGGAGGGGGCTTGCTGCCCATTGATCAAATAGCAGCCCCAATCGTTTATGCTAACCTGTTTGGCATTAGTTCCACGAATTTAAGTTCTTTAGGGCCAACAGGAAGCTTTTTCATCGGGCAACTCGGGGAGGGAGAAATTGCACCACCCGAGAATATGAATGAAACAAAATTTTCTCCTGACGTTAAATTGGTATGGGATATCAATGATGAAACTATGTTATATGCAAGTTGGGCACGGGGTTTCAAGTCAGGTGGATTTGATTTTCGTGCTAATAACAAAGGCGTCTCCGCAACATCTGCAGAAGCCTTTCAATTTGATGATGAAAATGCTACGAATTATGAGATAGGCGGCAAATTTAAATTAGGAAATGCCGCAGAAATTAGTGCGACCGCATATTTTACCAAATTTGATAATTTGCAAATTTCAATCTTCGACGGAATTTTAGGCTTTAATGTTGGTAATGCTGCATCTTCAGAGGTTAAAGGCATCGAAGTTGATGGGCGGTGGGCGTTGAACAACCGTATCCGCTTAACGGGCGGCGCCGCAGTGACCGATTTTAAGTTTAATGATTTCAAGAACGGTCAATGTTTTGTAGAAATACCCGATTTCATAATTCAAAGTCCTGATGCGGACGGCAAGTGCGATTTTACGGGATTGAAAAATAACTTGGTATCAAACTTTTCAGGAAATATAGGGATTGATTTTGATTACCCTATCATGAATGATTATGAACTTACTGGTCTTGCTAATCTATTTTATGCGAGTTCTTATGGCACATCCCAAACCCATGACCCATTTGGAATTCAAGACGGATTTGTAAAGATAAATGCTCGGATTGCGTTTGGTCCAATAGATGGGCCTTGGGAAATTGCAATTCTTGGGAAAAATCTAACGGATGAAATTGTTAAGACCTATAATGGTGAAGCGCCTTTGGCGGGAGAAACTTTTCGCGCTAAAACCAATTATACATTCTTTGGTCAAGGTCGCACAATCACCATTCAAGGACATTTCAAATTCTAAAAATTCTGCATTTAAAATATTATGGTGACTATAGAGAAGGAATTTCTATTATGAGGGTACTATATAATGTCTAGTATATTTGATTACGTAATTGTGGGCGCTGGCTCAGCAGGCTGTGCTTTAGCCCATCGATTATCAGAAGACCCAAAAATTACAGTATGTTTAATTGATGCTGGTGGAACCCATAAAAATCTATTGGTAACGACACCTCTAGCTTTTATTGTTCTCGTATCACGAAAAATAAAAAATTGGGCATTTGAAACCATCCCACAGAAGTCTTTAAATGGACGAAAAGGCTATCAACCCCGGGGGAAAGCCTTGGGGGGGTCTTCAAGTATTAATGCCATGATTTATACTAGGGGACATAAGCTTGATTATGATGAATGGGCCAAACTTGGAAACAAAGGTTGGGCCTATGAAGACGTGCTACCATATTTTAAAAAAAGTGAAAATAATGAAGCTGGTATCAATGAATATCATAGCCAAGGAGGTCCATTGAATGTCGCTCCTGTCACTGACCCTAGTCCAATCAATGATGCCTTCTTTGAAGCATCAAAGCATTTGCACCTGCCCATTACAGACGATTTTAACGGTGCGCAGCAGGAAGGTGTGGGGATGTATAAAGTGACACAAAAAAACGGGCAGAGATGGTCTGCCGCACATGCTTTTCTTGATTCAGCAAAGGACCGTCCCAATCTAACTATTATCACTAAAGCCCTCACAAAAAAAGTTTTAATGGAGACCGATCGGGCTATAGGTGTGTGTTATTATAATGATAAAGGACATTTACAAAAGGTCTATGCAAAGCGTGAAGTCATTCTGAGCGCAGGTACGTTTGGCTCTCCGCATATTCTTTTGCTTTCTGGCATAGGTTCCAATAAAAAATTATCTCCCCACGGAATTAAACAAATACATGATTTACCTGGTGTTGGTGAAAACTTACAAGATCATATTGATTGGGTGGGGGCCTTTAAATCTAAATCTCTAGATACAATTGGGATTTCTTTTATGGGGTGCCTTAAAATGATGGCAGAGACATTTAAATATCTCACAAAGCGTCGTGGCATGTTAGCGACTAACTACGGTGAATCAGGAGGGTTTCTTTATACAGATAGGGATGAGCGCTCGCCAGATGTACAATTACATTTTGTCCGTGCTATTGTTGATAATCATGGTAAGAAGATTCATGGCGGCCATGGATTTAGCTGCCACGTTTGTGTTTTGCGACCAAAAAGCCGTGGTCATCTGGAATTGAATAGTTCCGATCCATTTGCGCCCCCAGCTATTGACCCAGCATTCCTTGAAGATGAAAGAGATATGGAAACCCTATTGCGTGGGGTTAAGCTTACTCAGAAAATTTTATTTGCACCAGCGTTTGACGGAATACGTGGCAAAGCCTTATATGGAACTGCCTTAAAAGATGAGAATAAACTTCGTGAGGACATCCGTGAACGCGCAGATACTATATATCATCCTGTTGGCACCTGCAAAATGGGAAATGATGATATGGCAGTAGTTGATGATCGTTTGCGCGTTCATGGGCTAAAAGGATTACGTGTAGTTGACGCCTCAATCATGCCGAATTTGGTTTCTTCAAATACGAATGCCCCTACTATTATGATAGCAGAAAAAGCGGCAGATATGATTAAAGAAGATGCCTTAACCGAGAATATTTCTTAAATTATAATCGAGTAAAGTCTCATTTTTTTGAGAAAAAATCGGGTAAATTATTTTCTAAAACAAGAGCATTAGCTGTTTTAGTCATATGATTAATAAATGCTTTTACAACTGGGCTTTTTACCTTATGTGCAAGCGTATGAATTCCATCGTTTGTTTTTATATTTCCCGGCATTTTTTTCATGACTAACGTACCATCGGCGCAAACTTGTCTAGCTAGAGAAAGTGGTACAGCTGTTAATGTATTACTGCCACGTACAATTTCTAGGCAAATCGAAACGATTTCCACACGATAATGAGCAAAGCCAGTTGGAAAAGCCGCGACACGTAGTTCATTAGGCATGCGGCGAAAAAGCATTGGTGAGGCCGTGGGGGAAGCCCATGGATATAAAGCCATTTTTTTAGGCGTTAATTTTTCATTTGCTAACGGGTGATCAACCGCATGTATCAAAACAATAGGTTCGGATGGTAATTCTTTTACTAATATTTTGTCTGAAAAAGGCCCATGTTGATATTTACTAACGTCGCAAACAACAAGATCAAGTTTGCGGTTCATTAAGCGTTCTAACAACATATCAGAACTACCCATTTGTAGTGTAACTTGCATGCCTGGAAAATTTTTAGAAAAACCTTGCAATGATTTTGTCACTAACGGTTCAAGCGGATATGGTCCAGAGCCAATCGTAATGCTGCCTGTTTCTAGGTCATTCATTGATGCGGCTTGCTGTTCAAATACACTTAATGAGCCTAACACATCCTTAGCATATATGATTAGCCTTTCCGCAATCCTAGTTGGCTCAACGGAATGAGTAGTACGATCAAATAAGGTCGCCTCTATTTCATTTTCAAGTAATTTGATGCTTTTTGTCAAAGCTGATTGTGTCACGGAAAGTTCTTTGGAAGCCTTTACAAAACTGCGAAAGCGGTAAACGGCCTCAAAGTGGCGAAGAAGTCTAATATCGAGTTTCATGGGCAACCTTTATAATGAAAAATTTTCAATACCATATTCATGTTATTGTTATATAATAATAGGAATAAATTTACAATAAAAGTGAATAATTTAATATTCTGCCCGAATGAAAGTATTTTTTATGAATAAAACTTGGCTTAATTTCTTAGATAGAAAGGCTTCTTTTAAAAAAGTTGAAAGTCGAATATTTGATTTGGTTGTTATCGGTGGGGGCATTACCGGTGCGGGCATTGCTCGTGATGCTGCAATGCGGGGGCTCGATGTAGCTCTTGTGGAGGCCCGCGATTTTGCATCGGGCACCTCTAGCCGTTCATCAAAAATGATACATGGCGGTTTACGTTATTTGGCACAGGGGAACATTGCGCTTGTCAGGGAGGCTGCTAATGAGCGGGCAATCCTGCGTTCTATAGCGCCGCATTTTACCCAACCAATGCCATTTGTCATCCCTGCTGCAAGTAAAATAGAAATTGCAAAATTGAAAACGGCTTTATGGACTTTTGAAAAACTGGCGAATGTGACTAAGTCGGATCAACATAAAATTTGGTCTTTAAAAGAAATTAAAGAAAATGAGCCTCTTATTCGGGCCGACAAATTATCTGGCGCTCTCATCTATACGGAGTATTTAACTGATGATGCTCGATTAACGCTTGCCAATGTTCGCAGTGCCCAAGAAGCTGGCGCAACAATCTTAAGTTACGCGTCCGTGAAGCATATCATTATGGAGGACAATAAGGCTAAAGGCGTTGAAGTTGTGGGGGCCTTGCCAGGAGAAAATATGAGCGCCCGCATTCACGCAAAGCTTATAGTTAATGCCGCGGGGCCTTGGGTTGATGCCATCCGTTTGTTAGAAAACCATAGCGCGCATGAACGCCTGCAGCTAACAAAAGGGATTCATGTGGTGTTACCAAAATCAATACTGCCTATTTCCCGGACGGTCATCATTACGACTGAAGACAATCGCAGTATATTTGCTGTTCCTAAGGAGGATTATGTTTATTTGGGAACGACTGATACTTTTTATGGGGCGGCAACTTACTGGCCTGAAATAACCCGTGCGGATGTCAATTATTTATTTGCGGCTGTTATCAAGAATTTTAATATTGAACCTTTAAAGCATGAGGACATAGTTTCTGTTTGGGCAGGCCTTCGCCCATTAATAGCTGAAGAAGGCAAACAGCCCACTGATATTTCGCGGAAAGATGAAATCTGGACAGGCGCAGGGGGGATTTTATCAATTGCTGGCGGGAAGTTGACAGCCTACCGAAAAATGGCCGAGCGTGTTGTCTCAAATGTGGAACAACTTCTAGGTCGTCGCCCGACCCCATGCACAACCGACAAAAAAACCTTGCCTGGTGGTGATATTGACACATCTAATCTACATGAAAATACTGCATTTGAAAAATTGAAACGGTCTGACAGAAAACAACTTATCAGCCAATATGGTAGCGAAGCAATCAATATAGCCAGGGCCAATAACAGGCTGCATGCAGAAGTGACGCAAGCAGTTCAAGTCGAAGGCGCACTGACCTTAGAAGACTATTGGATGCGACGATCCTCTCGTGCTCTATTTGACTATGGCGCGGGATTGCCTATCTTATCAGAGGCTGCAAACATAATGGGTGACTTTTATAATTGGTCGGAAAGTCGTCGTGACTCGGAAATTAAAATCTGTGAATCTATACATAATAAAAACTTGGCCAATATTGGCGTGCTATAAAGGAAAAAAATATGAATGATGTTCTTTCTCGGCTGATTGCGGTCCTTGGAACAGAAAAAATTATTTCTGCTGGAAAATTATTAGATGAAAGGCGACATGACTATTGGGTCGTTAGCTACTTACGTGATTACCTCTCTCAGTGTAAAGAGCATGCTCTTTGCGTGGCCCGCCCTCACGAAACAGCCGATGTGCAAGCCATACTGAAAATAGCAAATGAAACAGGCGCCCCCGTTATGCCATTTGGCCTTGGCAGCGGCGTATGCGGCGGCGTCTTAGTAAATTCAGAAACTATTCTTCTTGACATGGGGAACATGACCCAAATTGATAATATTGATGAGACTAATCTATTGGCGACTTTCGGTGCTGGTAAGAACGGGTTAGAGGCGGAAGAAGCCGTTGCTTCAAAAGGACTTACCATAGGTCATTGGCCACAATCTATCGGCGTTTCTAGCGTCGGTGGTTGGGTTGCTACGCGAGCTTCTGGTCAATTTTCTACTGCTTACGGCAATATAGAGGACATCATATATGCTATTGAAGCAGTTTTGCCCAATGGGGATATAGTAAATATTGGGGCATCACCACGTTCCGCGAATGGGCCGGATTTACGCCATCTGTTCCTCGGTAGCGAAGGTACTATGGGCGTTATAACTAAGGTCACATTATCTCTTCGACGCAAAGCCGAAACACAAGACTTTTCAGCTTTTTATGCAGAATCAATGTCACTAGGAATTGAAGCACAAAGGCAAATAATTCAATCGGGTTATAAGCCGCCCGTAATGCGCCTATATGACAAAAGTGAGGTAAGTAAAAATTTCCCCCTTTTTAGTTGTAATAGCAATAGTCTTTTGATTATGGTTCATGAAGGCCCAAAAGATATTGTAGCTGCTGAAAAATCTGGAGTGGCTTCTATTGCTATAAAGTCAGGTCTTACGCATGCTCCTGAAAAAGCGGTAACAGACTGGTTGTCTCGAAGAAACCATGTGCCTAGCTGGGAGTCATTTTTTAAACAAAATTTTATTGCGGAAACCATTGAAGTAGCAGCCCCTTGGACGAAAATTATTGACGTTTATGAACATGTTATAGCCTCGTTAAATGAGGTAACTGACATTAAGCATGCAACAGCTCATAGCTCTCATGTTTACCGTTCAGGAATCAATCTCTATTTCACTTTCATAATCTATCGTGAAAATAAAGAGGACTTAGAAGCAGCATATTATGACTGCGCAGATCGGGTATTGAAAACTACTGCCGCGTGCGGTGGCACCATTTCCCATCATCACGGGGTTGGTCGATCACGGCGTGATTATCTTGAGCATGACCTTGGTGCAAGCGGGATTTCATTATTACGCAATGTGAAGAGGGCAATAGATCCAAATAATATTATGAATTCAGGAGTGTTAATTTCTAATGACTGATACAATTCTCGCCCTTGATGTGGGCACTACTTCATTACGTGCAATCGTCTTTTCCCTTGATGGAAATATATTAGGGCAAGGGCGATCTAGGATAACAAGTTTATATCCAAAATTAGGCCACGTTGAACAAGATGCTGAGTTGTTATGGCATAATATGATAGATGTCATTCAATGCGCATTAAAATGCGCAAAAAAAGACAAACAGGAAATTGCCGCAATCGGTATAACCGCACAACGATCTAGTATCGTTGTTTGGGATGCAGAAACAGGATGCGCTTTATCTCCTATGGTTATATGGAGTGATACTAGGGCTGTAGGTGGTGTTGACTGGTTAGCAAAAGGATATTTGGTTGTTCCTCAAATGGCCGCAGCAAAGCTACCACTCGTTATAGAAAAAATTATTGGTTCGAATACACAAACGAAACAAAAAAATCTGCGATGGGGAAATATAGATAGTTACCTGACCTGGAAATTAACGAATGGTGTATCGCACATAACAGACCGTTCTCAAGCTGCTACGACTGGTTATCTCAATCCAGCAACACTTGACTGGAACGACGCCTTGATTGAGGAACAGGGACTGGATCGAGAATTATTTCCAAAAATAGTAGATAGTTGGGACGATCTTACGGTTACATCCAAGCAGGCCTTTGGTGCAAGGATACCTATCACAGCTATTATTGCGGATCAACAAAGCGCAATGATGGCCCACGGTGCCGTTACCCCTGGTAAGTGTAAGGTAAGTTATGGCACATCGGGCTCCTTTAACATTAATACGGGAGGAAATATGATAATGGTTGCACCTACGCTTCCCCCATGGGTGCAATATACTAAAGCAGGAACCACAAATTATTGTATAGAGGGCATGGTTATGAGCGTCGGGTCTATGTTTGATTGGCTCATGACTATAAACATTATTGATAATATTGAAGAGTGCCAGTTAATGGCTGAACAAGTGAGTGACAGCGCAGGTGTTTTTGTATTACCGTCCATACACGGCGTTGGTGCTCCCTACGGCAAGCCTGAGCAAAAAGGAATGATTGGCGGACTTACCAGCGGATCAACAAAAGCCCATATCATCCGTGCTACAATGGAAGGTATTGCCTTTAGAATACGCGAGGTCACAGATTTTGTCTATAATTCTACTTCACTTGCTCGACTTTCACAAGTTCCCGCTGACGGCGGGGCCTCAAGAAATGATTTATTCATGCAAATTCAGGCCGATATACTTAACTTGCCAGTAGCCCGTCATATAACTTGTGAAGCGACAGCACTTGGCGCAGCAATCTCTGCTGGGTTAGGGGCCAACTTATTTGAGCTTAATGATATAAGTCGTTTTGCAAAATATGACCGTATATTTGAGCCGCAAATTTCTGCGGATGAGGCAGAATCACGCCTATGTAATTGGCAGGCTCTAGTCTCAAATAGCACAATCAATCATTAAAGTAGCCCGGTAATACCCCCCTTTTAGAGGGTTTCGCAAGTAGAACGGCTTTGTCAAAGTAACCTATTGCCATGTCTATGAGCAACCTTTAGCGTTCGTGGATGAGTTATCAATATCGTTATTTCAATAGTTCGCCAGAAATTATCCGTCTGGCTATTCTTATGTACATCAAATATCCGCTATCGCTACGACATGTGGAAGATCTTCTATTCGAACGTGGCATAGATATTTGTCACGAGACTGTTCGCCTCTGGTGGAACCGTTTTGGCCCCGCGATTGCCACCAAAATCAGAAAGAAGCGCACATCTTATCCAAAGCAATATTCAAATTGGCGTTGGCACATTGATGAAGTCTTCGTCAAAATCGGAGGTAAAACCCACTATCTTTGGCGCGCCGTCGATCATGAAGGTGAAGTCCTTGACGCTATTGTAACGAAACGACGCGACAAGAAAGCCGCGCTGAAAGTGTTGAAATATCTCATAAAGCGCTATGGGCGACCGACGGCTATCGTCACAGATAAGCTCAGATCTTATAAAGCTGCTATGAAAGAACTAGGTTGCCAGAACAAGCAAGAAGCCGGAGGTCGATTAAACAATCGAGCTGAGAATAGTCACCTACCTTTCCGACGACGAGAATATGCCATGCAGGGCTTTAGAAAAGAAGCAACCCTCCAAAAATTCACTTCAATTCATAGTCAAATATACAACCATTTTAACGGAGAACGGCATCTCGTAAACAGGCAGACATTTAAGGAATTTCGTTCAGAAACGATGACTGAATGGCGTACATTCTTGGCATAAGACATTTGTTTTTAAATACTGTTTTGACCAGTTTCAGTTTACTTTGACAACGCCCCCAATAATGTTCGACAAGATGCTTTCCCTCTGTGGTAATGATTTTTTGTGACGCATCCTCAGAAAGAGGTTTATCTATTGAGCAATGATCGCCGCAGGGGGATTTGTTAAAAAGTTTTCCCAAAATTACGCCTGCCCCATTTTCCAAATCATATGCCTGCATTCGGCCTTTACTTTCTCCCTTCTGCAACACGATGAGCCCATGATTATTATAGACAGTTTGCCAAGGCATAGGCTCCTTGTTAATTTTGTTTGTGAGAGCTTCTGCTGCGCTCACCGCTGCAGCGTCTTCTTCCTTCCAAACCAAAGCTATATATCTATACATCATAAATTCCTGTTATTTATACGGTCATGATGGGCGTGAAATGGTGAGCATTTTGAAGAGATTCATTATAGATAAAATTATCATCCTGCACCCAACAATGTGCGCCAAAAGGTCCTATTTTCACCCCGAACACCCATGTTGGATATAGGCCATTACGTGCCATAAATTCGATCAGCGCCAGAGAATCAAATAGGCAATGGTCTTTAGCCGTGAAGAATAGCGGCCTTAATATTTTAAAAATTTCCACCAATTCTCTGATCTCATCCGGCTTGGCAGAAGGCGTGAATTGGTGCTTTCTTTTCCTACCCTTAACTGAATTCACTATTTTCTCCGTTGATGTAAAGCGGAGCTTTAAGTAAGTGAGCGCAGTCGCCATAAAAAACTTTATGATGTGCCCAGCCTTTATTTTGGCACTCTTGCCAAATTCATATCCAGATAAATCAAGTGGGGGAATTTTTATGGTCACTGGCGTTATTTCTTTGCCCGCCAAAGCATCGATAGTCAAAATCTTCTTACTGATGAGGTCTTCAACTATAGTCTCGGTAATATCATCTCTATTGCATTTCTCGCCTACGCTTTCAGCATTCTGTTCGATCCCATTTACTTCTGAGGTAGGAGGCGGATCAGGATAAATAGATAAAACAGATAATACTGCTTTCATTTTATCTGGTTCTGGGCTCACATAGGTATCATTATGCAAATCAAGAAAAATAACAATTCCCTCGACAACACATAAATAAACATGTTTTGGCAGATAATATTCCACAGTTTTACCAGACATTTCTCTTCTCATTCCCAATATTTATTAAAAAAACCTTGTCAACTCTTAGAGAAAGATATGCGGCATAAGCCGCATATCCCCACTCTTTAGCAAAACAGTATTAGAACTGAAGTGCGACACCACTGGCATCAGGAATTAAACCCTGAGCGCCCATAGTTATTTTTGATACTTTTCCAAGATCAATCATAATATTTCCTTTCAAATTAGAGTTAAAATTATGCCGGACCATTCCGACATTTAAATGTTAATCCTATATATAATATAGAGTCAAGCCATTGATATATAAAGTTTTTATTCTATTTTTAGCATTATTATTTTCCATAGATCGCCCTGCTCTTACCTGCCCGTCAAGCCCAAGTAAAAGGAAGTGAATTTCAAAAAAACAAACGCGTTATTTGGTCCCTAACTCTTATTTAAAAATTAGAGTGAAGCTTGGCATCGAGTCGTTTTTATGCCTCTCTGCATTTCCCTTAATTCTAAAATTTAAGGGCGTATTTTAATAACCTTTTTATCCCGTTGTTGGCTCTGCCACATGGATGCATATGTCCCATTAATCTGAAGTAATTGTTCATGGTTCCCGCGCTCAATAATTTCGCCCTGGTCCAGCACCAATATTTCATCAGCATGGGTGACGGTTGATAGCCGGTGAGCAATCATCAATGTTGTTGCCTTTTGTGACACCGCAATGAGATTGTCGAGAATTTGTCTTTCCGTATTTGTATCTAACGAGCTTGTCGCCTCATCAAACACATAGATTTGAGGATCTTTAAGAGATGCGCGAGCAATAGATATTCGTTGTTTTTCACCGCCAGAAAGTTTTAATCCTCTCTCACCCACCATGGTTTGATAGCCTTCTGGCATCTTCATAACCTTGTCGTGGATATGGGCCTTCTTGGCAGCGCGCTCAATTTCAGCTAGTGTGCACCCCTGCTTGCCAAAACCGATGTTATAGGCAATCGTGTTGTTAAACAGGACCGTATCTTGAGGAACCACGGCGATAAATTGCCGAAGTTCAGATAGAGGGATAGTGCGCGTCGATACCCCGTTTAATAGGATATCACCCTGATCAGGGTCAAAAAACCTGAGCAGAAGTCTTATGAGTGAAGACTTTCCGGCCCCGCTTCTGCCCACGATGGCCGTTATCTTTCCTGGCTTCACGGTAAAGCTAATATCGTTAAGCACAGCTTTATATTTGTCCTTTGAGTCCAACCGGTCAGAAGGATACGAAAACATCACATGATCAAAAACCAATTCAGTTTTGTGACTGGTTGAAAATATTTTGCCGTCCATTACGGGGTCAGAGACCGCAAGCGTAACGGATTTAATATCCGAAAAATTCTCCGTCTTCTTGTCCAGCAGAACCAGCATCTTCTCAATGAAGGCTATGGCATGAACAATACTCTTAAAGGCATCGCCCAATTGTTCCATGGGTCGAATGATCTGAAGCATATAAGCGTTAATGAGGACAAAATCCCCAATTGTCATAGTGCCTAGCATAACCTGATGGGCGGCAAGAACTATGGCTGACCCAAGCGACAAAGCAAAAACGCCGGCGATCAGCAAACCATTTAAGGTTTTATAGGCATAGAATATGGTCCAACCTTTTTCTGCATTGGCTAACCTATCATCATATTGTTCATTGATATGATTTTCTGCCGTAAAATATTTAACCGTCTCACTATTGAGAATATTATCTGTCAGCACCGCATAGGCCTCAATCTGAGTTGAAGAAACGGTACGGCTCGGGCCTGTAATTTGAGCCACTCCGATAGCAAACACAATGCCGTACCCCAGAACAGATAACAGTAAGATTACAATAAATACCGGCGACAGGAAAAAAGCCAACACGACGCTGATGACCGTAATTTCAATAAGGACCGGAAAGAGGGTAAAAACCATATGGTTAAATATAATACTATATCCAGCGATCCCTTGGGCTAAAGTCTGATTTAAAGCTCCCGTTTGACGATCAAGATGAAATGCTAGGGGCAGTTTCATGACATGATCAAACAGGCGGCGACTGATATTGCGATGTAATCTCTGATCGGCGGTACCATAAAAATACCACCGGAGTTCGCCGCTACTTCTCGAAATCCACAGACTGAAAATATAAATAAGGATAAGAGCTGCGGGCCCCATTGTAAGAGAAAATTCGGCCGATACCCCCCTGTCCTGAAACAATGATACATCAAGAGTTTGAAAGCCTCCTGTTCCCAAAGCATCAACGGCAAACTTTAAGGCAAGCGGTACGGCCGCCGAGAATGCAGCCGTGATGAGGATAAACCCTCCAACAGCCATAAGCCGCTTTTTAACAAAGCCATCCGCCTCTTCTAAGCCCAGAGCTATAGCCCGCCGTAATGTTGAAACCATATGTGTTCAAATCCTTTTAATGACAGAGGCAATTATGCAACGTATGCAAAAGCCAGGAAACACCTATAGGTTGGGGGATTGACAATATAATACTGAAATTTCAATGATTTAAATTCTGGAAATAAACTAAAAATATCCCTCAAATTGATTAGAATACAAATCTGTAGTGATAAGCACATTTCCGTCCTGCCTATAAAGAGACCGCATTAAATATTGACGAGCTATTTTCAAGAAACTATTCTCCCTGATAAAGCGATATAAGTAACGGAATCCTGCCATTGAGCATTCCGTTTTTATTATTTAATATAGTGAGTAATATAGGATTATTTTCTGCTCAAAAATATTTTTCAAGTGGATTAAGTGACATATATGACTGTGCCCAAGAAACAAAACGATCTCAAACCAACACAAGATTTGGACGCACTCGCGTCGCCTGAAGAAATGGCTGATCTTCTGATACGAACTTATGACAATCCTTTGCAAGAATTGTCACGCCGCAAGACTGTTTCAGAAGAAAATTGTCATCAAGAAAACATCCTCTTCTGGCAAAATGTAGAAGCCATTCTTTCACGCAGCACGTAAACCATTCCAACATTCCTACCCTTACTTGATCAGCTCTAAAATTCTCATCATTTTTTATATATTTACCCTGTGACTTCTTATGGTAATCCGTTGACTCTTCGCCAAAAAACATGCATAATTAACAACTATAAATTGAGCGTTTTGTTTGGGGGATTTGCCCATACCTATATGAGTTTTCCTTTTGTGTTTGCAAACTTTTGCCGCAAAAACCAAATTACCTGTTTACAGTCATTAGCCCACGTGTCTCTTAGTAAGAATTCCCAATAAAAGATATTACATAGTAATAGTTGAGTGGAATATACCTGCAGACTGAGTGAAGGAACAGGACCGTAGATCATGGATAATGATGACATATCAAATCTGCCTCAGTTGAGCCCGAGAGAAAAAGAATGTCTTGAATGGGCAGCAAAGGGATTGAGTGATCATGATATTAGTGCCTTACTGGCACTTTCTCCCTCAACCGTTACGGGTTATATGAAATCAGTGAGAGAGAAATTTAACGTTAGAACCAAAATTCAGGCTGTGGCTCTGGCCGTATCATATGGCATGATCAAGCCTTGAATAAAAAATCCCCCAATAATACCCCCTAAAAGGCATAAGTTAACTCAAAGCCATAAGTTCTGGGCGTGCCAAATAGGCGAACCGCCCCGACCCCAGTTAAAGGCACGCCGTAAGTCACATATTCTTCATCTGTGATATTTTTAGCCCATAGAGATAATCTTAAATCTCCCCCGTATTGACCTAATGGAATATCTGTGAGCGTTAATCTGGCATTGATCAACGCGTATGAATCCAGTTCCTGGGTACCAAGGCCAACATAATGATATTCATCTGTTGCCATAATATCCACATGGGCAGTGAATGTTCCAAATGCGAAAGGCTCGAATGTATAATCCACCGTGAGCGAACCCGCATGTTCAGGTGTTTGTACAAGGTTGAAATCTTGCAATGCGCCGCCCGCCAGAGGGTTTGGCTGCAACGGCATATGACCATCAAGATAGGTATAGTTCAAACCAATGACCAATCCCGATACGGGGGTCAATGTGAGTTCAATTTCTGCCCCATCAACTTCTACTGTGTTTGCCGCATTGATGGTCTCCACGGTCGTCGGATTATTAGGGTCAATAATATCAATCTGGGCATCCTTATAGTTGGTGCTGAATATAGCTGTATTAAGCCTCACTCGGCCTTCCAGAAGTTCAGCTTTAAGACCAACCTCAAAAGTTTCGATTTTTTCGGGAGCATAAGGCTCAAAGCTCGTGGCCCGAATACTCACACCGCCTGCTCTATGGGCCCTTGACCATTTAGCATAAGTGAAGGTCTGATCATTCCAGTCATAGTGAACCCTAACCATTGGATCAATTTGATCTGACTTAAGATCAAACGGCGTAGTGGTGATCAACGTTCGGTTACCCTTTTTATTATCATCTGTATATCTTAATCCGCCTGTGAATTTTAACCTGCCATCCAATATATTAGGAGTCCAAGTCGCTTGTGCATAAATGGCCTTTGATCTTGATTTTGCCTGAGCAGATAACAGGGGAGAGTCTGCGCCCGCAAAGACATTAAATTTGGTTGGCGGATTAATTGACGTTAACGGCGTTCCTGTAATAAGCCCAAAGATATCCAGAGAAAATAAATTCTGCACAGCTTGGCTGACATCTTCTTGATAATAATAGAGGCCAATAATCCAGTCCAAACTATCATGCTTTCCCATGAGCTGGAATTCCTGGGTAAATTGTTCTTGGCGGTATTGTTCTTCAAAAATCACGCCATTAAAATATAGGGTTCCCGCATAATTATTGTGGGTGTCTTCGTCCAATTCTCGGTAGGATGTCAGGGACTTAAACTTAATATTTTGAGAGAAATTCCATGACAGTGTTAGGCCATGCATTTCGTGATCCGCGACCGTCGGTTCCAAACTCGTCACGGGAAAGCGCGTTATAGATGCCCTACCCTCTTCAACCCCGATCAGGCCAATCTGATCTTCGGACAATTGAAAATAATTTTGTGAAGATTGTACTTCTGAGCGCTCATAGCTGTAATCCAGCACAATGTTTTCAGCCATCTTCCAGTTTAAACTTAGCTTTGCACCGTCCTTGTTATAAGCGCTGTAATCTGCTTGATCTGGCGCTGAATTTTTAACCCAGCCCTCACGCTCAGAATGGGCATAATCAAATTTAACACTTATGCCCGAGAATTCTGGGAAATTAATCGTGGTTATGCTCCGCAACGCCTCATAATTGCCATAACCCAAAGTTTGTTTAATGCCCCATTCGCCCGTTGGTTTCTTAGAAATTATATTGATGGCACCGCTGGTGGCGTTTCTGCCGTATAGCGTCCCCTGCGGCCCTCGGAGCACCTCAATGCGCTCAATATCACCAAACTCCGTACTCATGCCCTGGGTGCGCCCCAGATAGAAGTCATCCTTATAGAGAGCGACGGAAGCTTCTCTGGTGACTTGTGTCGCGTCCGTTGGTCCATTGCCCCGAATGGCCAGAGATAAAGTTGAGCTTGTATTACCAAGGGACTGAATACGCAGCGATGGGATCAAGCCGTCACTAAGCATATCAAGGCTTGAGATGCCGGACTTTTCCAGTTGTATGTCATTCAATACCGAAATTGCGATCGCCGTATTATGCAGCGATGTTTCTCGTCTCTCGGCAGTGACAATAATCTCTTCCAACATTTCTGTCTCTTCTGCCAAGGCCATGTCATGCATGACCGAGATCATACCGAATATAGTTGCTGACATTTTCACTGAAGCAGACAAGGTGGCTTTGCGGCGATACATTAATTCCTCCAAAATATTCTTCTGTTATCAATTCTACGAGCCACTCTTTGCGGCAAATGAATAAAACTTAGTAAAAACCGGTTACCCTAATAAAAACTCAGCGGAAGGGCGTTCACTGAATTTACCATCCAAGAATTCCATTCCATCTGGTCATCTTCTGGGCAGGAAATGCCATTAAATTTCTTTAAAATACATTCCAAAACCACACGAAGTTTAACTCTGGTCAGATGAGCCCCAAGACATTGATGGGGGCCATATCCAAAAGCTACATGTTTATGAATATTGGGCCGCGTTATATTAAACTCGGCGGGGTCTGTAAAAATATCTGGATCTCGATTTGCCGATGCGAGAAATAGCATCACCGTTTCGCCCTCAGGGATCGTGACCCCAGACAAGGTCACATCCTCTTTGGTCCGCCTAAACACCATGGGTGCCACCGATGAATAACGTAGAGATTCTTCGATAAAGGCTGGAACGAGATCAGGTGCGCTTTTTAAGCGCTTGAACAGGTCAGGACGACGGGATAGATGGATCATAGCGTGGCTCAGCGAATGAACGGGGCCATGGGTTCCGGCCAGAAGTAAAAGCTCCACCGCATTGGATATCATATCATCCGTTAGGGGGGCACCACCCACTTCCGCAGATATAAGCTTACTGATTAAATCCTTTTCTGGCGTTTCTCGCCTTTTTTGAATGATCGCTGTGAAATAATTGACTTTATTCAGAATGTTTTTCTGAACTTCCTCAATGATTTTTTGTTCTGGTTTTGCGGATAGATTCTTCTCATTGATTTCTGGCTGCAATTGCACCTCTTTCAGGCTCAAACTATCTTCAGTGCCGACAATATGATCAATCAAATTTCCAATACAGGGATAAGCAAAATCCTGAATAAACTCAATTTCTTGATGGGCTGGTATTTTATCCAAGAGAGCCTGAGCTGTTAGCCCCATAAATGGCACCAACAGCGTAACGGTCTCTTTGGCAAATTCTCCACTGACCAGCATACGGTGCGTGGTATGTTCCGGCGGATCCTCAACCAGAAAGAACAAGTTCCTCCAATATTCTTTATCCAGCCACGCCGGCTGAAACAAATCTTTAACCGCTATAGAAGAAAATAGCTCAGGATGTTTTAGAGCAAAGCAGACATCGTCATATGTACTAACAGCCCAAAAACCATTTGGTTCCAGTTGAAAAACAGGATGTTTCTCACGCCATGCTTTATACATTGGATAGGGATTTGAGAGATGTTTTATGGACCCCATATGAATATCCGGTCTTATTGGATTAGTTTTACTTTTTTGTGTCATCCCATTCCCTTTTTCTGCCTAGTAAATCTGGAGTTCTCTCACCTGCACTCAATAAGGCCCGCTTTAATGGCCTTATAAATTGCCCCCTGAATTGTACTGGCCCCCAAAGCTTTCTTCACCGCTGAAATATGCTTGTCAGCGGTATGAATGCTGATAGAGAGTTTATCTGCCGTTTGAGCCAGCGTCAGGTCATCCTGAGCCAAAATATTGAGTAAAATTAGCGGTTTTGGCGTAATGATAATTTTCTGGCTTTCATTTTCACTGAGAAAAAAATTGGGAAACTTGCGGGTCCCCACATAATCAATAGCCTGTGCGAGCTGGAGCAAGGTATCTTTACAGCTTTCAACACGTGCTCTGAACTGAGCTACATTCTCTTGCTTTGTTGCCACTGATAACAAAACCCGACCATTACCGTTATGAGCTCCAATCGGAATAAAATAGAAATCAACATAGCCAAAACTTTTGAGGAGTTTGAAGATTTCCTTATTTTGCGTAATGGCATCGGTCACGAACGGGACCTCATTAATATAATCTTCAATCACCGAATGAAATATTGGTCCGTTATCATTCATGGCGCATTGCAGGGACAGGTCATGCTCATAGAAGCCCTCCCTGAAATAGACGTCATTCATGGCATTTGGCATGGTTATTATAGGCCGGGGAATTTCTCCTGTGGCCGACGTGCGGGAGAAGGCATATTCACCGAAGCCTAAGTCTTCTAGGATTTTCTTTATTCTTGTTGAGAATTCATCAAAACTTCGGAAAATAGATAGTTCTTTATAAAACTTGATTTGAAAAACTGATCTGCTGGCGGATTGTGTATCACCCAAAATATCTTCTGCGGAGGGCACAGGATATTTTCTATGTGGTTGGGGGTAAGAATAGGTATAAACATCCAATATATTCTCGTTTTTCATATCTTCGCCTTCCTCTATATATTTTCCATAAATTGTTGCCATCAACTAAAAGTTTTCCTATCGGCCTTGAGACTGTTCTTAAGCAATATCTGGCACGCATCATTATCAGGGGTTTCAGAACACAGGACATCCTCCATCATCTGATGTTCTTTATCCGGAATGGAGACCCAAGTGGTTCCCTGTAAATAGGTAATGTTTTGAACGGACATGATTGATGCCAATTTTGCTTTGTGGAGAAAATGGCCATTATCTTTTCTCAAATGCTTCAAAGGTTAAAAAAACACTATGAAACAAATACAAAAATAAGAAAACACCTATAGGTTGGGGGATTGACAAAATAATCCAGTGATTACAGCCTGTTAGATTCTCAGAAAAGTGAACCAATACTATTGTTAAGTTTTTTGCCCTTTATACATATTGACATTTGCATTCATAAGATGCAAAAGCTGCACTGGTTCAATGCAACTTTTAATTAGGAGGAGTGTTTGGCAAATTGGGTAAATCTACCAGGAATGATAGGGCAATCGGCATCACGTGAAGTTTTTATCGGCTTTGCACAAGGAGGAATATTACATTCAATAAGTTTCGCAGATGTGCTAGATGAGGTGAAAGAAACAGGCTACCAACGCCGTTTCTCAAAGCAACATAGCCTTGATTTTAAGCGCTATATTTGCTCTGAGACTGCCACAACCATTCCTTTAACATTCAACCTTCGACCTAAGAAAAATACTTGTTGGGACTTGAAGCGACTTAAAACTGGTTATGCGACATTGCGGGTTGACCTTGATTGCGAGAATGTGCTTGCCCAAGTTGATTGTCAACACAGAATGGGTTTTCTAACGGATAGCTCAATTATACTACCATTTATGTCGTTTATAGGACTGAGTATCCGTGAAGAAATGGAAGTGTTTAATGTGATAAATTCGAAAGCAAAGGGGCTAAATGCAAGTTTGCTTGACTTCCACGCCTCAATTTTAACTGAGGACCTTGGTAAAGAAAGACCCGAATTGCTTATCGCTCTATACTTACACAGACAATCAAGCTCTCCATGGCACAATCAATTGGACCTCGGCGGAAACCCAACCTCAGGTATGACTAGGAAGGCCTCTTTAAGAACAATGCAAACTGCTGTTAAGCGATTTCTTTCTCAAAGCAAACTATTAGAAACTGCCTCTGTAGAAGAGGCATGTACAGTTGTTCATGACTTTTGGGGGGCAATATCAATTGTATTAAAAGAAGCATGGGAACTGCCTCGCAAGCATATGCTAACTAAAGGCATTGGTGTCTATGCCCTAATGGGGCTTGCTGGTGATTTGGTCAAAGAGGCTAATTGCAACCTATCACAATGTGATGAAGAGCATTTCTGTGCACACCTTTCAGATTTCATCCACACAATTGATTGGAGCAACCAAGGCCCTCTTAATGGGCTTGGTGGTCAATCTGGCGTGACAGAGGCACTCAAGATAATTCGTAAAGCTCGGTCTCGTAGCTTATTTAAAATTGTATAGTGGTCAAAAAATAAAATGGCAAATAAACAAATACTATTAATAGAACCTGGATATAAAAATAAATACCCGCCACTTGGGTTGATGAAAATTGCTCAATATCACGGCCACCGTGGGAAAAAAGATGATGTAGTTTTCATTAAAGGTGAAGATAAAAAAGTTATTGGGAAAGCATGGGATAGAATTTATATCACCACCCTCTTTTCATTTGAGTGGAATAACATTGCGCGATCAATTGATTTTGCTATCGAAGTAGCAAATGGTGACAGTAGCAAAATATTCGTTGGAGGAATCGCGGCATCTTTGATGCATGATAGATTTGTCACTCAAAATAAGTGGGCAGGAGTACGCTTTATAAAAGGGTTGTTAGATAAAGCACCTGCCACCTCACTTCAACTCGACCCCTTTGAAGAAGAATTATATGCAAGTGATACAGAAGGCACGCCAATTGAGGACTTAACCCCAGATTATAGTATTCTTGATCAAATAGAATATGAATATCCTGTCAAAGACGCATATTTTGTATACGCATCAAGAGGATGTATAAGAAAATGCCATTTCTGTGGTGTCCCGAAGCTTGAAGGGGGGTTACGCAGCACCTATTCTGTAACCAGAGTAGTGAAAGAAATTGAAGAGCTATATGGCCCTAAAAAGGACCTTATTTTTATGGATAATAATGTTGTTGCCTCTCCTGATTTTAAATCCATTATAGCAGAAATCAAGGAACTTGGGTTCACACCGGGCGCAACTCTTAAAAGAGGAAATAGCACTGTTAGAAGGCGCGTAGATTTTAATCAAGGCGTTGATGCTCGAATACTCTGTAAAGACCCAATGTTTCTCCGTGAGCTTAGTTCAATCTGTATAAAACCATTGCGAATAGCATTTGATCATTTGGGCATGAAAAAGCCGTATGAACAAGCTATCCGTTTTTCGGCTGAACATGGCTTAACCGATCTTTCAAATTATATGCTTTATAATTTTCATGACACACCTGCAGACTTATTTAAGCGCATGCGTCTAAATGTAACGTTAAATGAAGAATTAGATGTTCGAATCTTCTCTTTTCCTATGAGATATCAACCTACAGATTTGCCACACCGCACACATGTTGGGAAGAACTGGAATAAACATTTCCTTCGGTCCATGCAGATTATACTTCAAGCGACACATGGAATTGTTAGTGGATCTCCTCAATTCTTTAAGGTAGCATTTGGCGATACAGCTGATGAATATGTTAATTTACTATATAGGCCACACCATTTCATATTTAATCGCTCTTGGTATGAACATGGAGACGGTAAGTCTCAGCTTAATGAATACAATAATCAATTCAATAAACTTTCTGAAGATGAGAAGATTGAACTCACTACATACCTCTCTAGTCATCCCCCCAGAGAAATAGGTAATAAGGGCCTTGAAGAATTATCCTCATCAGTGAAGAAAATTGTTCAGTTTTATATTCCGTTGGATAATGATGTGGAACGTTCAATTTGGGATGCCCAAAAAGCACGAAAAAAATTAATTTCTTCTGAACAAATGAATGTTCCAGCTGACGAACTAGTGGAAGACGCTGGTTTAGAATTAGCAAGTTAAGAACGAGATAAAAAATAATGAAAAATGTATTTATTGGTAAAGATGTCATTGAGCTTGTTGGTAATGCAATGTACCTTGATCCTCTTACAGTGTATCGTGAGTATATACAAAACAGTGTTGATTCTATTGATGATGCTATTTCATCGGGTTTATTAGATAGCATTGAACAATCTCAAATAGATATTACTATTGACACTATTAGCCGCAAAATTTCTGTCAGAGATAATGGCAGCGGTATAGCTAAATCAGATTTCTTAGATCGAATGCTTTCTATTGGTGGGAGTAAAAAGCGTAAGACTAGTGCCCGGGGTTTCCGTGGTGTTGGTCGTCTAGCAGGGCTTGGATTTTGTCAGGAACTCATTTTTAGGACACGATTAAAAGGAGATGATGTTTGCCAGCTCAAATGGGACGTCCGCCAAATGAAGATGGCCTTGTCGCAATATGATGGTGATGGTGAAATTTCAGATCTCATCAAGGAAGTTACGGAATTCACTACTCTGCCTTCCGGAGATTACCCAGAACATTTTTTTGAAGTAGAAATGGTTAAGCCAATCAGAGTGGGCGGGGATACTTTATTAAATCTTGATCGTATACAAAACTATATTAGTCAAATAGCTCCTGTTCCATTCTCTAAAACATTTATACTTGGCGAAAGCATCCTTACCCATGTTAAAGAATATGGTGAGCTAAAAGAATATAACATTTATATTAATGGCTCAGCAGAATGCATTGTAAAGCCATATGAAAATACATTTTACTTTTCAGAAAACAAGAGCGGGAATCTAATAAAAAAAATAGAACCTATTTGTATAGAAAATCTGGATGGCGAAATAACTGCGGCAGGCTGGATTGCACATCATGACTATCAGGGTGCTATTCCACCTAGAGCCCAAGTAGGCGGGCTTAGAGCTAGAATAGGAAATATCCAAATTGGGGAGCGAGATGTTTTTTCAGAAGTGTTCCCCGAAGAACGGTTTAATTCATGGACTGTAGGAGAGTTACATATTTTTGATAAGGGACTAATCCCTAATGGTCGCAGGGATGGTTTTGAGCATAATGGGCATTTAACTAATCTTAAAAATAAACTTTTGCCTCATGCGCATAATGTGGCCAAACAGTGTAGATCTCAATCATCATTACGGAATATTAGAAAGCGTGTGGAATTAGCATTTTATAATGCTGAATTAAATGCAGGTATTATTGAACAAGGGTCTGTCACCGCAACAATGGTAGAACTTAAGATATCAGATACTAAAGGTCGATTAGCTGAAGCAGAAACCTTAATCCCAAGTGCTCAATACGATGATGTACAGATTATTGAATTTCAAAATAAAAGTAGAGCTATAATAAATCGTTTATCAGGTGAGCGGACAAGAAAAATAAATAAGGTGGGTCTGGATAACTTACCTCAATCTGAAAGAAATACATATAATAAGGTCTTTGACTTAGTTTATGAATGTTCATCTAGTCAGCTCTCAGCCAAAGTGCTAATTGATAAAATGATAGCAAGGCTATAATTTTATGTTATTGTCTGAAACGTTGCTGGAAAAATTTAAGGGCATTAGGGTTATCCCTGATGTGCATGGGGAAGCGGCAGCATTCAGTAGTTGTCTAGAAGATGCAAAAGATGAAGGCCTTTTTGTTATTCAGTTAGGCGATTTAACGGATTTCGGACCTGATAGTATTGCGTGTTTGAAACTAGTTATTGATCTTGTGGATTCAAAATATGGTATTGTCTTAAAAAGTAATCATGAAGATAAATTATTTCGATATCTTATCGGCAATGATGTCGATACATCCATAGAGCCGTTTGCCTCTACTTTAACTCAGATATTGAATACAAAAAGTTCTAGAGAAGTGTTACATACTTTTGTTGAGCAATATAGTAGCTGGCCATATTGGGTTAAATATAAGAGCTATGCATTTGTTCATGCAGCCTTTTTACCAGAAATGTTAGAATATTCAGCACCACATGACGCGAATGAACAGAAATTAAAAAAAAAATTAAAAACATATTCACTTTATGGAGAGACAAGCGCTGAAGTAAATAAAGAAGGGTTGCCTACTAGGACTTATAATTGGGTTGATAAAATCCCTGATGGCCAACATGTTCTGGTAGGTCATGATATACGGTCATTTGAAAACCCTGTTGAGAAATGTCTACCAAATCATAGCAAAGTAACATTCTTGGATACCGGTTGTGGTAAAGGCGGAATATGGTCCTATAAAAATATAATATTTGATTAAGAATGATATTTCTACAAAAGTTGTTTCTGAATTTAGGAAGCACTTGTATGTTATTTAGTGTGATGCTACCATTCGTTGAAAAATATACAATTTTTGTTTTTCGGGGGAGTAATAGCTTTTATGTCACAGATTCAATTCGGACCACTTATAACTGGGGATGATATCCGCATTGATTTGCGCAATCGTAAATCAAAACTAGACTTTAAGACTGTTAAAGCATCCAAGATGGCTCTAATATTGGAGAAGGTTGCAATTGAAGAAAAGGATGGATGGGATAAACATACCAAGAACAAAAAATCTTACAAACTTTCCAAACCAAAGCCAGCGGCTGAACAGCTTGAGGATGAATTATGGTGTATAGTTGCAGAAATGGGTTTCAAGGAGTTAAGTTCAGGCAGGTTTTTTGCTATTGAGACAAAGAAGGATCCGAAGCCCCGTCAAATTGATATCTTTGCCAAAGACGAGGAAGTGGCTTTAGTGATTGAGTGCACTCAATGTGCCATACCAACAAAAAAGGATATGACCTCACTCATTCAAAAAATAGCCGCCATAAAAGATGGAGTGTCAAAATCAATTTCTGTTCACTATGGCCGAGAGACCAAAATTAAACCAAAATTTATTATAGCTACTCGAAATGTAGAATGGCGCCCAGTTGATATAGAAAAATGTGATACACAAGGCATAAGTATTCTGACCGAGACGGAGATTGAATATTATCAAGCGATCACTAAGCACCTAAAATCTGCGGCACGATATCAATTTCATGCCCACATATTTTCTGGAGCAACCATCCCTGCATTAAAAAAAACTATACCGGCTACACGTGGAACTATGGGCGGAGTTCCTTTTTATAATTTCCTAATTAAGCCTGATGATTTGCTAAAAATATCATACGTTGGCCACAAGGCAAGCCGAACTGAAGATGACATAGAAACATACCAGAGAATGCTACAGCCCAATAGACTCAAAGCAATTGCTAAGTATATTGATGAGGGGGGGAAATTCCCAACAAACATCGTCGTTAATATAAAAACACCTCGTAATAGAGAACTGGTTTTTAACCCACATTCCCCCAAAGGAAATGCATCTTTTGGTGAATTAACTTTACCGAGCCATTTTGGGGCAGCATGGATAATAGATGGGCAACATAGATTGTATGGATATGCATATCGAAATCTCAAAGATGGCCCAAAAGATGATAAATCAGTTTTAAGTGTTTTGGCTTTTGAAAATCTGCCTGCTAAAGATGAGATGGATATGTTTATTGATATCAATAGCAAACAAGTAAAGGTTCAAAAAGGATTGCTTGTTGAGCTTTATGCGGACCTACATTGGAATTCTCCTGACCCACCTGAACGACTGCTTGCGCTTCAAGCAAGAATTGTGGCAAAATTGAATAGTCAAAAGACTTCACCGATCTTTGACAGAGTAGTAATTACTGGAAAAGGTAAAACGTCTGACCGTTGTTTGACACAAACCTCAATTTCAGACGGTATTGCTCAAGCTCGTTTGTTGGGTAATATAAAAAAATACCTATTCTATCCGGGGCCTCTTGCACACCATGACCCAAATAAAAAAGATTTAGCCCTAAGAAAGGCCACTGAAGTTTTAAGTTCTATATTGACCTTGTTTTCTGATGCTCTACCAGATCATTGGGCTTTGGGAGACCGGGCCGGGGGTTATCTATGCACCAATATCGCTATTCGGGCAATTTTGCATGTTATATCAGATATATGTAACCATATTCACTTAGAAACTGGAGCTGACCTTTCTACATGGAATGCGGATGATTTAGTTAAGGAGATTGAGGTATATATTCAGCCACTTATTGCTTATTTCACAAGTGCTACTGATGAGGAAGTACAGTCATTTAGACGTCAGGGCTCATCTCTTGCGGCAGTAAAAAAACAATCTATGGGAATGAACGTTTTTATCAGGAATAGTATTAATGATTACGGGCCGGAAGGATTAGAGGCTTACTTGTCAAGTCGAGACCAGGAAGGTAATGATGCGGCAGTACTTATGATTAACAAAATTCAGGACAGAATATTTAAATACGTCATTAGCGCTTTGAAAGAAAAACATGGAGATAAAAATGATAGTTGGTGGTTGGAAGGAATTCCTACGAACGTAAGACTCTCTTGTAGCGGTGAATGGGAGAAGCAAAAAAGGCAGGGAAATGTTGAGTCATACCTTTATATCCTTGATTATCAAAACATCGCTACTGCAGATTGGGACCTCTTTGGAAATCAATTTGCATTAGATGAAAAAGATACAGGGAATAAAAAGAAATGCGTAGAATGGATAAAAAAATTATCTGTCATTAGGAACAAAACTCATCACCCAGAAAAAGGGAAACTATCTCAAGAACAGATAAAATATGTTGAAAATATTTGGAGCAAGGTAGATGAATATTTCCCATCTCCGGAAGAGGATTAGAGATTTTTATGTCAAGTTTTTCAGACTTTCAACTTAAAGAATACGATAAAATTGCGGAAGCACACTTTAAAGTTAATGAAATGATAGTAGCTTTTTTTAGGTATTATTTATTGTTAATGGTAATTCCTATTACAACGTTTGGTGCCGCCGTTATTTCTATAAAAAACCAAGAGCATATAGTGCTGTTGTTTGATTGGAATATTCTAATATCTGCCTTCTTATATGTCATTGCGATCATAGGTTTTATGATCATGGCCTATATTTCTGCGCTACATTTAAGGGCTATTTTATATGCAAGAACAGTGAATTCTATTAGAAATTATTTCTATAATATTAAGCCAGATGAAGTGCAGGCAATAAATATCCTTCCCAGAGATAGCACTATTCCAACATATACAAAATATGGGAGTCATTTCTTTATTGTGTTATCATTTGCCGTCTTTAATACCCTTTATATAGTTGCAGCCTCGGCATTATGGTTCATGGAAGTTACCCTCCAACAAGGGATAGCTGCTATCAAGTGGTATCCATGTAGTTCTATTTTTATGATTTTAATTGCTCTTGGGTCAGCCATAGCTCATATATATTATCATAAAAGGTTGGCTCAAAATAAGGATAGAAATGGCATTACCTAGCTCTGGGCACTCAACAAATTTTCAATATTTATAATGCTATCATTTTCTCAATCAGCTTTTTTCGCCATACCTTATATAAAAAATATTATTCTTGCTGGTAATTACTAGCATTGATCAGCTGAAGACAAGTCTTTTCATAGCTTAAAGTAATTATACAATTCATTTCAAGTCGTTAGGTAATATAACCGGAAGAGGAATTTTTTATTATTAATCGCCGTTACTCATCATCCTTAATCTTCATAATTTTAGCCTTACGCACATTGACCAGAGACGTATCAATCATATCCTTCAAGTGCGCGGCATAGTGTTTTTCGATCATCTCCACAGATGTGCGACAATTCTTAGCCACCTGATAAATGTCTGCCCCCTCAAGCAAGCGGAAGCAGATATAGCTATGACGCAAACTATATGAGGTACGGGCTTTCCCTTCCCTGTCAAACTTCAGCTTTTCATCATTCAGAATGCCATTGAGCATTTTCTTGTAATTGCTGGGGAACAGAATATCTGTTGGCCCGGGGTATTCATCAGTATCACCCTTCGACTTTTTATGCTTCATCCTGTCTCGTAGCCTTATAAAAGGGCGCACCGCCCCCGGCATACTCTTACAAAACCCAACGCCGCGCTTTCCGCGCACTTCAATCTCAAGAATAGTCTCGTTCGTGAGGTCGTCATCGACAATCTCAACATCTTGGAACTGTAACTGCAACGCCTCATCTGGACGCAAGCCTGTGTTGGCCATGAAGAGCACATAGTCATGCAACTGTTCGGCATACCATTTGAACTGTATTTTTTTAGGGTTCGCGGCATTTGCCCGAGTGGCTTCATAGAACTGTTTATATTCTTTGGGCGTAAACCAAGGCCGATGGCTTATTTTACTTTCCTTGCTATAACGATTTTTAAGGTTGGGCACGGCATCAATCCAGCCATGCTCTTCGGCCGTCACAAACGTCATATTCATGGTGACAATTTCATTGTGGATTGTTTTCTGTGCAGGTGCCTTCCAGGGCTTATAACCCTCATCGCCCTCTTCAGGCCAATCTTCTGGCTTAGTCATGCGATGAACACGGTAAGCCTGACCAATGCCCTTTTCAATGTCATTGAGATACATATGTCCCATGAAGGGAAGGATATGGAGCCGCAGGCGAGCTTTGTGGCCTTCGACCCATTTGGGGCTGCGCCGGCCAGCCGTAAGAGCTTCATATTCGGAGGTGAACAACTCAGCCGCTTGGGCGAATGTTTTACCGCTCTTCAGTTCGCCGTGCCGTGCCTTCCCTCGAAGGTCGATGTACCAGTCTTCGGCAACGTCTTTTGCCTCGGCGAGACTTTTTTGCTTGGTACTCGTTCGACGCTCTTTTCCACTAATGTAAGTTGACGCGTGCCAACTGCCCTTTACGACCCGGCGGTATAATCTAACTTTATCTCCTAAAATGCGATGTATTTGCATGTTATTACCTCTCACTTGTTGCACGATCAGATCTGTGCGTTTTTGTGTGAGCCTTGTGCGACACCTAAATAGGGTATAACAAAGGCCAATTCATGTCAAATAAGGGTCATGCTAGAAACAAAAAACCCAGCAACAACAATGTGTTACTGGGTTATTATTTGGTTGCGGGGATAGGATTTGAACCTATGACCTTCAGGTTATGAGCCTGACGAGCTACCGGACTGCTCCACCCCGCGTTAATTTTTGTTTTTGGGACTGAACGGCAGTCCGATCTTTAATTTTCCGC
>Ga0316204_10002435_pt1 | contig 42116 bp, 55 predicted proteins | sample 6monrhotite_MG_2_FD_205661 | JGI IMG/M metagenome (GOLD analysis project Ga0316204, IMG submission 205661) | Microbial mat bacterial communities from mineral coupon in-situ incubated in ocean water Damariscotta River, Maine, United States -... | ecosystem: Environmental > Aquatic > Marine >... | reverse complement strand
ATCAGCAGGCACAAGAAGCGCGCAGCGATACAGGGCGCAACCGGGGATATTGCGGTGTCAACCGATCTCAGGCTCAGGCCCACGGTGATCGACGGCGTGCACTATGCCTCACGGGCTGCGGCAGCGCGGGCACTGGGGGTGTCAGGGTCGGCAATTACACAGCGCATGAGGCGTGAGGGCGGCGAACGAAAGGTGGCGAAAAGCGCCCAAAAGCGCATTTGTGCCCTTCGGCCACCGGTTGTGGTGGCCACGCCACAAACCCCAGCCCAAAGGCCCGCAAAACCGGCACACCGGAACGCCCCGGTTTTCCCCGCCGGTATCGCGGCCATCGCGCATCCACATTGGTCACCCTGCGAGGACCATCAGATCATGGTGGCGCGCCAACAGCGGTGCAATTTCACCGACATCGCGGCGCAATTGGGCCGTCCCCGGATCGCGGTTGAACAGCGTTTTCATCGGCTGCGGGTCATCCCCGGTATCCTGAGCCTGCTCAAGGATTATGGCCTGACGCGGCTTCCTTATATGGAGGCGTCGAAACATGGGTAAGCGGATCTATCGCGACTTCGAAGTGCGGGGCGTTGTCTACCCGGACGCAAATGTGGCGGCGGCGGCATTGGGTGTCACGCCCGAAGCCGTGCGGATCGCCCTGCGCAAAGGGACAGCACACCGGCTCGGCACCGGGGCCGTCGGGGCCGAGCCGCTTCCGGTTCGCATCCGGGGGCGCGTATTCCCATCGACCAACGCGGCGGCTGCCCATTTGGGTGTCACGCCCAACGCCATTCAAAAAGCCCTGTCCGAAGGGCGTGAAGATCAGGTTGGCTTGCCGCAGCGCTACAATGGCGCGGTCTCGAAACCGGTGACCATCGGCGTGCAAACCTATCCGTCGATGGCGTCGGCCAGCCGCGCATTGGGGTTCTCGGCTGGATATGTATCGCAAGCCCTCAGGCGCCAATCGACTGTGGCAATGCAGGGCATTCTCGCCGCCGCGATGCGCGATGCGGGCCACCAGATGGAGCCGTCCAGTGAGTGATGTGATCATGGGCGTTTTGCAGAGGCAGGTGGAGAGCTTGACCCGACAGTTTGAAAAACTTGGGCCTGAAAATGAGCGCGTTCGAAAGCTGCTGACAGAGTTTGACCAGCGGCACGCCGCAGATCAGGCTGAAATCGAGCGGCTGCGTTCTCTGGTTGATTACCATGAAGAGATTGCGCGGCAAGCTTCAGTCCATCGTGATGCGACTTTTAGCGGGGTATTCCATGAAATTTTCGATCAACCGATAGCGGCACAAAAGGAGGGATCGCAGGGTGACTGACGCCGAAAAAGCTGAGGGCATTCTCAACGCGTTGAAGGACCGGTGCCGTAGTGAGATATGGGCTGTAGAATTGGCCATGTCCAGCGGGGCGCGCCGCTGTGATTTCTGGTCGCTGCACCCTCACGCCGGCAAAGGCTATCTTGCTCGCGCCTACGAAATCAAAGTCAGCCGGGCAGATTTCAGGCGAGACAATGCGATCAAGCAGCGAGAGGCGCGGCTTTTCTCGGATGAGTTTTACTATGTGACCCCGCCGGGGCTGATCACGAAAGAGGAAGTTCCTGACTGGGCGGGCCTCTGGGAGTGGGATGGTAACAAATGGAAGTGCCAGATATCAGCGCCCCGCCGCGACAAGGATGCGCCATCCTGGGAATTGGTTGTCAGCATCATGCGCAATAGCGGTGATGTCCGGCGCGACACAGACGTGATGCAGGCCCGGATTAAGGCGCTCGAAGCTCAAACCGACAGACTATTGCGGTGCCTCACCGGGCGGGTGGTGTAGTGATCAATAAAGTGGAGGGTGGCTGATGGTCGCCTATAATTTTCAGCGCGAATTCGCCGCCGATATCCTCTCGGGCAGCAAGCGGTCCACCATCCGCCCGCTCGGCAAGCGCCGCCATGCCGTGGCGCGCGAACAATTGCAGATCTACACCGGCATGCGGACCAAATCCTGCCACTTGCTGTTGCGCGCACCGTGCCTCTATGCGCGCCCGGTGGAAATCCACCACTGGGGCCTTCTTGTCGACGGTTCCACCATGCTGCGCAGACCGTCGATCGAAGACCTGGCGCGGGTTGATGGGTTTGCAAGCTATGACGCCCTGCTGGCGTGGTTTGACAACCGGTATGGCCTGCCCGTGGTCGACATGATGCAGATCCGCTGGGATTTCACACTGGCCGAAATTTTCGCCACACAGGCCGATCTGGGGGTTTTGGCACCATGACCCCATGCGCCTTGCGACCTGCAAATGCACAGGCGGTGCATTTTGAAATTGAGCCTTTCCGGGATGTTGCGCATGCCGAACTGGCCGCGTGCCCCTTGGTTGCGCCGGGGACCTGCCAGAACCCACTGTGTTCGCAGCCCTTCGCGCCGCGCCTGAGTTGGCAACGCTATTGCAGCGAGTCCTGCCGCCGTTCGGATGAAGCCGAGATGCGCCGCATCGGACAGAAGGTTGCGCCAGCACTGTTGGCATGGCGCAAGGGCAAGGACGAACGCCGCGACGAAAGACTGCGGGCGCTGTCCCGCGCCGGTCGCAACTATTTCTCACGCCTGACGACGGCCTGGTATCTGGACCGGCTGGCGCGGGCCGCTGAAACGGAGACGTAAATGGACGCCAAGGTAAAGCATATCGTCGGGCCGACCATCGCTCTCAGAAGTGGTGCCTATTTCGATTTCGAAGATCCGCACAGCTCTGACTTCACGATTGACGACATCGCCCATGGCTTGGCACATATCTGCCGCTTCACGGGGCAATGCCGCCAATTCTATTCGGTCGCCGAACACTCGGTTCACGCCAGCCGCATCGTTGCGCCGGAACTTGCTTTTGAGGCGTTGATGCACGATGCCCCCGAGGCATTCATCGGCGACATCGCAAAGCCATTGAAGATGCTTTTGCCAAGTTACAGGCGCATCGAGGATTTGGCCGAAAGGGCGGTGTTCCAACGCTATGGTTTGACGTCGCCTTTGTCGCCCGCCGTAAAGGAAGCTGACAGGAAAATGCTGCGCGCCGAACAGGCGCAGGCCATGCGCAATGATGATCATTGGCCCGCCTATTCGAACACGGATGCAGCCCCGATCACTCTGCGCTTTTGGGCACCGGGGGCCGCCAAGGCGATGTTTCTGGCGCGGTTCAGGGAACTGGCTGGAATCCAAACGCCATGAGTAGCGCGGCCCGCCCCATCCGGCTGATCGACGGCCACGATCTGTTCGAATATCCGATCCCGTCGGGTGAGCGGCTCGACAGCCATTATTTCATGACATGGCGCTTCGACTGGTGGCTGCACTCGGAATTCCGCCTGCTGGCCGACAAAGAGGTCCGTGCGGTGGGGTTCGACCTGTTCAACATCGCGCAGAAAGAGGATCCGGTCGGCACCTTGCCGGTCGACGAACGTCTGCTGGCGCGACTGGCGGGTGAATCGCTGGAAGAATGGCGGCGCCTTTGCGAGCGCCCGATTGGCCCGCTGTATAATTGGCAGCAATGCTACTGCGACAATGGCCACGTCCGGCTCTATCACCCGGTGGTGATGCGGATCGCACAAGAGGCCCTCGGTATGCGCGATGACCGGCTGGCCAAGCGCGAGGCCGATCGAGAGCGCAAGCGACTTGAGGACCTGCCGAGCAGGATGCTGCGGGCAGGCGCGTCCAAGGGCCTGACCGAAGACGACGTGGCGGTGCTGCAATTCGACCAGTTCATCCTCGATAATTTTCCCGGCAAGCAGCGTCGCCCGCAGCTGGTGCGTGTCGCGCTCGAGGCCTTCTCATTGGCTCGCGAGGGCATCGATTGGCGCGCCGAAATGGGTTTGTGATTTCCTTCCGGTTTCTTCCATTGGAAGGAAACTGGAATGTTCTGGAAGGAAACTGGAAGGAAAACGGAAAGGTTTGGATGGAAAAGCGCGTGTTCGAGGCTCAATTCGCGCCGAAATATTCCACTCTAAAAGGACATAAGAACAAATAATAAAAAACGACATTGCCGAAAGCGCCCAATTACCAACCGATCACGATTTGAAACCGGGCATCTGCTGAGAAGACAACAAAAGGCAAACACGATGGACAGTGCACAACAGGCAGACGGGGAAAAGCGGGTCAGGCAAGTGCTGGTGGACCCGCTGTTGCGGCGCGGGCTGGCCAAGCCTGCGGCGCTGAGCAAGGCGCAATTCGCCGAGATGGTCGAGGATCTCTGCGCGCGGCTGGCCTATATGACCGATGGCAATCTGGCGGCGCTGCAGGAACAGGTTGCCGCCAGTCCGGGCGGCAAGGACAAGGACCGCCTGCCGATCGCCAATCGCATTCTGGAATGGGCGGCGCTGATCCAGCCGCCGGGCGATGATGCTTCGCCGCTCATCCGGGCGGTGTTCGCCAATCCGCTGGGGCTGGATGCGCTTGCCGGAGGGTGGGCGCCGGAATTGCTGGCGGATCTGCGCAAGTCCCGGCGCTGGCCCGGCGCGTTCGCCGTCAAATCGATCAAGGAGCACGCCGCCGATCCGGTCCGGCAGATGCGGGTCTTTGATGACGTGCTGGCGCGCGGTGGGGCGCTGGAACCGGCACAGGAACAATGGCGGTCGCGGCGCTTGGCGATCCTGCACAGGTGCCGCCAGATCGCGGAACTATCGGCGCAACACGGGGTCAAGGCATGAGTATCATGGGAAAAATCGAGGCGCAGGAACTGCAGTGGTTCGCCGTCCGGGTCAAGCGCAAGCAGGTTGGCGGCATCCGAACCATAACCATCGGCGGCGCGTTCGAGGCGTACCGCGACAAATCCGGTCGCGTCCGCCAGCGCCGGGTTCAGGACACCGGCGACCGCGTATTTCTGCCCGAGCATCTGCTGCGCCGCGCCGGGTTCGAGGTATTTTTGCCGGTCAAGAAGGTATTGCGCCGCAAGAACCGGTTCAGCGCTGAGAAGCAACTGGTCACGCAGCCTCTGCTGGTGGATTGGATGTTCGTCGGCTGGCCGGTCGGCGAGGCGCGCTGGCACGAATTGATGGCGCTCGATGTGGTCACCGGTGTCATGGGCACCGGGGGCCGACCCGTCTCAATTCCACCGGGTGGGGTCATGCAACTGATGCGGCGATGGGGTGGTGGGGAGCTTTCGTCAGAGTGTGCTCGATATATGAGAACAGGTTGCGAATTCGCGGTTGGTGATGTGGCGCGAGTGGTGTCGGGTCCACTGGACGGTGCCCATGTCCGCGTGGTCGATGTGACAGGTCCGACAGTTAAGGCGACCCTAGATATTCTCGGGGGCGATGTCCTTACCGAAATCAGAAGCAGCCTGTTGGAGACAATAAAATCAGAGACAATAAATGGGCAGATGTAATTGTTAAGGGGGTTGACGCGCGCTTAGCGGACATTTAACACTCAGCTTACCACTAATACCAAGTCCCTGACGGAAGTGCTTCGGCGCGATGCAGTTAAACCGAGTAGGTGGGGAAATACCGTTTCGGTGTTTCGCATTCGGATTTGGGCGATTTGAAAACCTGAAGATCCGCCACGAAATTATTATGTCCAACGGCCCGGCGGAAACGCGCGGGCCATTTTCATATCCGCAGAATGTGGATCGTGAAAACCCGATGCGGGAGGCCGTCATGTAACCTGACAATGTCCAAGACTGCTCGTAAGCCGGCCTGCCATGGGAAACCACGGCAGGCCTTTTTCCTGAGCGCGGCGGCGTGGAAAGCGGACACGCCGGGGCACAGAGACAGCCCGTGGAAACCCCATGTGCAAGGCGGCTGAAAGTGATGGCACAAGCCGGAGTAGCGCCCGGCCCGCGCCCCGTGGATTGAAGGGATACGTGATGTTCAGCGTTGGTGAAGTGGATGTAGCGGGCCTCGGGCGGTTCGAGAACATGCTCGGTGCGCTCGGTGACAACGCGCCCAAGGCAGTGAACCGGGCTTTGAATCGGACGGGCGACATGGCGCGAACACAGGTTATTCGGACCTTGGCCGCACAGGTTGGATTGCCGCAAAAAACCATCCGCCGCGCCGTCAAGACCACGCGTTCGTCGTGGAGTAATCTGGAGTATTCGCTCACATCAAAGGGCGGCGACATTGCGCTGAAATACTTCCAGAAGCGCGAAACGCAGGCTGGTGTGGTCGCCAATCTCGGAACTGCACGCGGGCGCACCTTGTTCCCGCGCACCTTCTTTCGGGGTGGTGCATTCCCGCGCCGCGTGGATCTGACGGCATTCGGTGGCCACGTGATGGACCGGGTGAGCGAGTACCGGTTTGATCTCAAGAAGGTCAAGTCGGGTGTGTTTATCCCAGAAGAGATGGCATCCGGCGCCACAGCCGAAGCCTTCGAGACCAGCGTGTCTCAGAACCTGCCGCGCCGCCTCGACCACGAAATCAGCCGCCTTCTGGGCCTCTGAGCGGGCCTTGAAAAAAGGTACCTTTCCGCCCCTCGCCGCGCCAGCGGGGCACCGACCGCCCGAGGGATCGGTAGTCAGACTGGGTTCGAGAAGCCTTAACAATAGGGGATTGTGAGATGCCGGGCGGGTTCACCAGCCCGCCCCGGACAGGATGGATCAGCACATGCAGCCAGCACATCAAGAGATGTCGCAGGCAGATTTCGCGCGGGAACTGGGGGTCAGCCGCGCGGCTGTCAGCCAGTGGAAATCGAAAGATATCCTGCGCGACGACGCGTTCACGCTGCCGGGGAAAAAGGGCAAGGTGGTCTTTGAGATCGCCGTTGATCAGGTGCGCCGCAATCGTCACATCGGGCAATCGCTGGGCAACGGTATCGCGACCAAAACGACAGCGGATCCGGTTCCCGTCAACATAGAGCCGCCATTCAACTCAGGCTCCGGTCAGCCGCCCCTGCCAATGGAAAGCGCCGGGTCCAACGAACCTGCGGCGCTGCCCAACAGGCCGGATACCGTAGAGGACCAGCTCAAGCGCGCAAAACTGGAAGAGCAGCTGCGCCGTAATCGCCTGCAGGCGACGGATGAGGCGCTGCGTCAGGGGATGCTCATGTCCACCGACGATGGGCGCGAGCAGATGGCGCAGATCGCGGGCATGATGCTGCAGATTTTTGAGGGCGCGCTGCCCGATTTCGCGTCGGCAATGGCCGAAAGGTTCAGCGTGCCACAGCGCGATGTGCTGCACCTGTTGCGGTCCGAGTTCCGCAAGGTCCGCACGGCCGCTGCGGCAAAGGAGCGTGCCCGCGCGAAGGGATTGGATCAGGACGCCACCGCGTCGATCGATGCTGAGGCCTGAGAATGAATATCGCCGTGACCAATGCCGCATGGGTGGCGCATGACGTGCTGTCGGATGTTCTGGCACCGCCGCCGCCGGTCGATTACCTGACCTGGGCCGAGGAAAACATTGTCTTTTCCAAACGCGAAAGCCCGCAGTTTCCGGGGCCATACAATCGCGAGCGGTTCAGCTATTTCGACGAGATCCTGCGGGCGCTGTCGCCCGACGATCCCTGCCGGATCGTGACGTTGTCGAAATCGGCGCAACTGGGCGGCACGGTGCTGGCCAATATCTTCACCGGCGGGTCGATGGATATGGACCCCGCCGATTTTCTGTATGTCCATCCAACGGACGAAAACGCGCGGCGCTGGTCGAAAATGAAACTGGCGCCGATGCTGAAGGGCACCTCGGCGCTGCGCAAGATCTTCCCGATGAAAGCCCGCGACGGGCTGGATTCGGTGTTTTACAAAGAGCGGCGCGACGGTCGCGGCGCGATCCAGATCTCGGGTGCAAATTCACCGGCCTCGTTGAGTCAGGTGACCATGGCGCGGCAGGTGCAGGATGACCTCGCGAAATGGGATATGAACGCGGCGGGCGATCCTGAAACGCAGGCCGACAGCCGAAGTCAGGGCGTCGATTTTGCCAAGATCTTCAAGATCAGCACGCCGATGGTGGTGCCGGGGTGTCGGATCACCAAAAGCTATGAGATGGGCAGCCAAGAGGTGCTGGAGGTTCCCTGTCCGGACGATGACTGTGGGCATATGCAGACGTTGGAGTGGGAGAATTTCTTGTCCAATCTGGACGAGGATCATCCGGAGAAAGCGTGTTTCAACTGCGAGGCCTGCGGCGCGACGATTGAAGAATATCACCGGCCAAAGATGCTGCGGGGTGCACGCTGGGTGGCGCGCAACCCGAAAATGCAGCGGTATCATCGGTCGTTTTATCTGTGGTCCGCGTATTCGCTGCTTCAGAGGTTCGAGCAGATCGCGCGGTCGTGGCTGGCGGCGAAGGGCGACCCACCCAAGGAGCAGTCGTTCTGGAACGATACCGTTGGCAAAGCCTATCGCATTCTGGGCGAAGCCCCGTCATGGGAGGACATTCGCGATCGCGCGTCGGAGTCTGATTACGTCCATGGGACCATCCCGGCGGGCTATCCGCTGCTGACCTGCGGCGTTGATTGCCAGGGTGACCGGGTTGAGTGGCAGGTGGTGGCCTGGGGGCTGAAGCGCCGCCGCGCCATCGTGGAATACGGCGTGTTTGCCGGGCATATCGCGGATGAGGGCTGTCAGGCCAAGCTGGGCGGGCTGTTGAAACAGGGATTTCGCAACGCTTACGGTCGCAAGATCGAGATCGACCTGCTGGCCATTGATGGCAACGCCTACACCGAAGATGTGTGGGATTTCACCCGCAAGCATCCGGCCAGCCGGGTGATCATGGTGCGCGGCGTGCCGTCCGAGACCGCGCCGCTGCTGGCGAAGGTGACAAAAGAGCGCAACCGGCGCGGCAAGATCGTGCGCTACTCGAAGCGGTTCTACAATTTTGCGTCCTCGGTTCTGAAAATGGGCCTTTATCGCAACATCCGCAAAACCGACCCGGAGGAGCGTGGCTATGTCGCGCTGCCAAAGGGCTTGGAGGATGAGTTCTATCGCCAGATGACGGCGGAGTCGCGCAAGGCGCAGCGCGCCAAATCGGGGTTCACCCGGTATCTGTGGGTCAAGGATCCGAACCAGGCCAACGAGGGGTTGGACACTCATCTGCAGGCCGAGGCCGCAGCCATTCGGTTGGGCGTTCGTAACCTGCCGGATAGCGAATGGGATCGGCTGATGGCCGAGCGCGAATGCGCACCCGACGATGCGCAGGGTGATTTCGAGGATCTGCTGATGGCGGCGAAACCGGCGCCAGCTGAGACACAGGCACCTGAGGCCGAGACACCTGCCACGCCGGAAAAGGCGGCGGCGCGATCGAAATGGAGAAACAGGACGCGATGAGCGGTTTGATCAAACCAGATGGGACGCCGCTGATTGCAGCGCAGCGCGGTGGGCGCATGACCGCCCGCTATATGCGTGACACCAAGAGCGGCGTGATCGCGTCGCGCGTCGCACCGCTGACCAGCCACCGGGATGATGTCCGCCGGTCATGGACGCGCGCCGCCGGGCTGGCAATGGATCTGATCCAGAACTCGGGCCGGTTGAAAGGAGCGGTGGATCAGGTGCTGGCCGATACCGTTGGTGTTGGTCTGACATTGGCCCCCGATCCCGATCTGACCGGTCTGGGATATGACGACGCGCAAAAGGCCGAGTGGATCCGGTTGATCAAGAAACGGTGGCGGGGCTTCTGGGGATCGGCGCGTGAGTGCGACATGCGCGGCAAGCTGACCGGCGCGCAGATGGTCGATATCGCGCTGCGGTGGCATATCGCTTACGGCGAAGTGACCGGCGTGTTCGACTATTTCGCGCCTGACACGCGGGCACGCTACGGGATCCGCTCGGGGACGAAACTGCGGCTCTATCCGCCGACCCGATTGGTGCAGGACACCAACCCGATGCTGGGCCTGTTTCAGGGCGTCAGCCATGACGAAAACGGGCGTGCCGTCGGATACCGGTTTCAGACGTCGGTCAGCGGCCTGAAGAACACGCGGGACTACGCGGCCTATGATCGCGATGGCCGCCCGTTGGTCATGCATATTTTCGATCCGATGGATTCCGAGGACGTGCGTGGAATTTCGCAACTGGCACCGGCGTTTCGCAAGCATATCCAAGCCGAGATGCTGGATGATGCGACCCTGCAGATGGCGATCCTGCAAACGGTTTTTGCGATCACGCTGACCTCCGAGGCACCCAGTCAGGACGCCTATGAGGCGCTGGAGGTGCTGAAGGAAAACGAAGGCGGCGAGGGTTATGCCAAGGAGTATCTGGGATATCTGGGTTCGCAGCTGGACCGGGCAGCGGAAAGCCGGATCTCGGTCGGTGCCGATCCGCAGGTGTCGCATCTGGGGCCGGGTGAAAAGCTGGGGCTGGAAACCGCCAATGTGCCGGGCAAGGATTTTTTGCCGTTCTCGAATGCGCTGGCGCGCGACATGGCGCGGACAATCGGGATCACTTACGGCGGTTTGACGATGGATCACACCAACGCGACCTATTCCAGCGTTCGGATGGAAAACGCCAGCATCTGGGCGGTGGTGATGCGCCGCCGCGAACGCATCGCCGCACCGATGTGCCAGATGGTCTTTGCCAATTGGCTGGATGAGGAAATCGGCGAGGGACGCATACCGTTCCGGGGTGGATACCGGGCGTTCCGGGCCAATCGCGACCGGATCTGCACGGCCAACTGGCAAGGCCCGGCGAAGCCCACGGCGGACGATCTGAAATCCGCGCGGGCGTCGAGCGAGCGGCTGGAAAACGGCACGAGTTCCATCGCCATTGAAACCGGCGATCTGGGTGTCGACCCGGACGCACTATTTGAGGAACGCCAGCGCGAGCACGCGCGCTATGTCGACGCCGGTATGGTATCGCCTTATGCGCCACGCGCCGGTCAGGCAATCATTGAGACGGAGCCTGCACCATGAGTGTGATGAAGGTCGGCACCGATCAGGTGGATATCAGCGATCCCTGCGCGATGGCCACGGCGTTGCGCAAGGTGCGTATCCGTCTGAGTGCCGGGCAAATGCGCGAGACCGTGCGGATCGATGGCGAAGAGGTCACGTTTCAGCGCGCCAATCTGACCGATCTCAAGGCGATGATCGCCGAATACGAAGCCGAGTGCCGCCGCAAAAACGGCGGGGCAGGGCGCACGCGGTTCGCCAAGCGGTTTCACTTTATCTGATCTGACTGTGCCCTCGGTGGGCGCAGCAAGGCCCAATCATTCAAGGAGAGAAACATGTCCATCTTGGTGGATGGCGAACTCGTGCTCTACGGGTTTGTTGGTGAAGATTTCTGGGACGAAGGGTTCACGGCCAGCCAGGTCATCGACGCACTGGCCATGTTGGGGCGGGACGCGGATGTCACCGTGCGCATCAATTCCGGCGGTGGATATGCCGATGACGGCATCGCGATCTACAATTCCCTGACGGCGCATCGCGGCGAGGTGTCGGTTGTCGTGGATGCGGTCGCGGCGTCCTCGGCATCGATCATCGCCATGGCCGGGGACAGCATCACCATGCGGGCCGGTTCCCTGATGATGATCCACGACCCCGCCAAGTTCACCTGGGGCGATGCGGGGGACCACAAGAAATCAACCGCGCAGCTGGATAAACTCGCGGATCTGATGGCCGACATCTACGCCGAACAGTCCGGTGAGGATGCCACCGACATTCGCGACGACATGAAGTCGGAGCTTTGGCTGAACGGCGAGGAAGCCGTCGAGCGCGGCTTCGCGACGGATACAGAGGGCGGCAAGGCCAAGGCCATCGCGGCCTTTGATTACCGCGTCTACGCCCATGCGCCGAAAAAACTCGTGGCGATGGCGAAGAAGAAAAAGTGGTCCTTCGAGGCCGTGCATCGCTCTGCGGCAAATGCCGCGCAATCCAAAGCCCATCAAAAGGAGACATCCCCAATGGCACCCAAGCCCGCAGTTGCGGACCCGACGCCCGCCGAACCGGTGGCAACCACCCCCGAAACCAGCGCCGCCGATGTGAAAGCCCGCATCAAGGCGATCACCGAGGATGCCGCCGCGACTGGCCATCAGGCGCTTGCAAAGCATCTGGCCTTTGACACGGATATGCCCACCGAGGAGGCAATCGCCACCCTGAAGGCGGCGGCAACCGACGCGCCCGTGGCGGATCCCGACACCCCGGATCCGACCGCCTATCAGGCGGGCCGGAGCGCTGCCTCGGACCTCGCGCCGCCCGCACCGAGTGGTGCACCGAAACCCAAAGCCGCAATCAACACGGGTGGCATCTACGCCGCCCGTCGCGCCGCAAAGGAGGCCTAAGCCATGGAAAACTCCACCATGCAGACCCGCGCCCTGTCGTTCCTGTTGTCCGAGGCCAGCGGGCGGCGTTCGCGGGCGACGGCCACCATCCCTTCGGGCACCGGAAAGGTCGCGGCGGGCACCGTCTTGGGCGAATTGACCGCGACGGCGGGGAACTTCATCCCATCGCCGAATGTCGTGGTCGTCGGCAAGGAGGGCGCTGAAACCGCGACGGCGATTCTGGCATACGGGATCGACGCGACCACGGCAGATGTCGCGGTGACAATCATCGATCGCGATGCCGAGGCCAAACTGCCGATGCTGTCCTTCGATGCCTCTGTCGATGACCAAACCAAAACCGATGCCAAACTCGCGCAGCTGAACGCTGTCGGCATCCGCGCTCGCTGAGGAGGCGATTATGGAACAATTCAACGATCCGCAGTTCAGCGTCATCGCCATGACGGCTGCGCTGAACGATCAGCCCTTTGTGCCCGGCCAGATTGGCGGGCTGCGGCTGTTTGAAGAAGACGGCGTGTCCGTCACGACCGTCAGTGTTGAAGAAGAAAACGGCGCGCTGAACCTGATCGAACCCACGCCGCGTGGTGGTCCGGGCGTTACGGTCGGCGACGCCAACCGCACCAAGGTTCCGTTTGAAATGGACCACTTCGAGATCAACGACGCGATCTATGCCGACGAAATTCAGGGTGTGCGCCAGTTGGGCAGCGACGATGCCTTGGAAACCATCCAGTCGCGCATCGATGCCAAGCAATCGCGCCACGCCCGTGCAATGGACAACACGCTGGAACACTACCGCATCGGCGCGATCAAGGGCCTGATCGTCTCGAAATCGGGCAAGGTGTTGCACAATCTCTATGACCGGTTCGGCATCGCCGTGCCTGCGCCCGTGGCGCTGGGTATCGGGGCCGGGGATGTGGTGGGTCTCGACAAGCTGATCAAGGACAATGTGGTCTATGCGATCGAGGATGTGCTGGACGAAGGCTATTCGGGCATTCACGCCATGTGCGGGCGCGATTTTCACGCCTATCTGTGGGGTCAGAAGACGGTTCGCGAAACCTTCCTGAACACCGCCGGGGCCAGCGTGCTGCGCGAGGGCATCCCGGACAAATTCGAGTATGCAGGTGTGATTTGGGAACGCTATCGCACCGGCAAGAAGGCCACCACCGCCAATGGTGACGTGGCCTATATTGCCGCCGATGAAGCGCGGGTTGTCCCGCTGGGTGTGCCGGACATGTTCCTGACCCGGTTTGGCCCGGCGGATTACGAAGAGACGGTGAACACCATCGGCCTGCCGCGTTATGCGCGCCAATACGCCATGCCGAACGGCAAGGGTCGGCATCTGGACGCACAGATGAATGTGATCAACATCTGCACGCGCCCGGCGGCGCTGCGGCGACTGACCGTCGCCTAAGCCCCAATTTTGAACAGCATCATAACTCAGGCTCGGCGCATCGTGCGCCGGGTCTCTTGCTGCATCCCAAAGCCCGGATCCCGTGTTTTGGCATTCAGCAGCAAAGGAGACAGACATGGCGACGGCGAAGAAAAAATGGGTGGCGTTTCGGACCAATGCCACGATCCCGGCAGCGGTGACGGGCGAAGACGCCGATTTGAAGGTGAACATTGGCGCGCCGATTGCCCTGCCGGAGGCCTATGCCGATCACGTGGTGCATGACCGCTTCGCGGACTTTTGCGAGCCGCCCAAGAAGAGTGGCGGTCGGAAAAAAGCTGCACCCAAACCCACCGGCGATGGCCAGCCTACCGGGAATGCCCAGCATATGGCTGCCGCGCAAAAGGCCGTCGACGCCGCTGAAGAGCATCTTAAGGCGGTCACCGGCACCGATCAGGAAGAAGCGGCGCAGGCCGCGCTTGAGGCCGCCGAGGCGGCGCTCGATGCCCTGTTGGCCGCTGACTGATGGATACGACCCTGCGCGCCGAACTGCGGGCCGAGGTGGATGATGTCTGGGCTGAAACACTCAGGCATCTGCCGCTCATTGATGGGCAACAGGACGCCGGGCGCGTCGCTTTGGACTTCATCGCCCCGTTGCGAACGGGCGACCGCGAAACAGAGCGCGTGAGTTTTGGTCGCGGCAACACCGCCCGCGCCGGGATCAGGGCCGGGGGTGGCATACTGCGCATCGACCGCGCGGCCTATCCGGATCTGGTGTTGCGCAAGGGCGACAAGATCGTCGCGCTGGACCGCGACGGCCAGCCGGTATTCGAAGTGCAGGCGATCGATGACCGGTCGCACCTGCGGCTGATTTGTGAACTTGGGGATGCAAGCTGATGTCACTGACGATGATGGCCTTGCGGATCTGCGCGGTCCAGGCGCTGAAGGCAGGCAACACGCTGGTCGGCGACAACGTGCTGGACAGTCAGATTTCCGCCATCGACCAGACAGCGGACGGGCGCTTGCGCAGCGATCAGCAGCGCCCGTTCATCGCGGTCTATACCGATGCCGCGAAATCGCAGGATCTGGCGCAAACCGGTCTGCGCGCGAATGGCCGGGTCGATGTCATGTTCAACTGCGGCGTGTCGCTGACCATGGCGCAGACTGACAAGGCGACCGGTGAGGCCAGTATCGTCGAGGGCTTTCCCGCGACCGATGCGCATTTCGAGGCGGTGATCGACGCGCTGGACGTGCAGATCGGGCGTGTCTTGACGGACCCGGACAACCCGTGGTCGCAGGTGTTCGGGGATTTCGTTCAGGCCTATGTGGCCAAGGACCATGTGCGCTCCAGCAGCGCCGCCGAAAACGTGCGTCTGGCAGCGGGTCAAACCAAACTGAGCATCGATGTGTTCGCGGATCCGCGTCTTGGCCAGCCGCTGGCCGAGGGTGGCCCATGGCCCCGGTTTCTGGCGCTGATGCAGGCAGAAGGCGTGCCGCAGCTGGCGCTGTTTCAAATGCTGTTGGGTGAGGCCGATACCGGCCCCTATGCCGAGTTTGAGCAGCTGACCGGCATGACGTCGCGCGATGCGAATGCGCTGCGTCTCTATGCTTATGGTGACGTCGCGCGTGACGTGACGATCACCGGTATGAATGCGGCGGGGGGGCCTGTGTGGTGAGCGATCTGGCTGAAGTCATCGAAGATCTGCGGCGGCGCGTTTCGCAGCTCGAACGCCGCCAGCGGTCGCAGTTGCGCACCGGTGTCGTGGCTGAGGTCGATCCGGGGCAGGGGTTGGCGCGGGTGCGGCTGCTAGACAGCGACCCGCCGTTTCTGACCGGCTGGATCCCGTGGTCTGAACCCTCTGCCGGGGCCAACCGCACGCATAATCCGCCCTCGGTCGGGCAGCAGGTGCAGATCACCTCCGAAAGCGGTGATCTGCATGACGCGGTTATTCAGGGCAGCTTGAATTCGGATGCGAACGCGCGCCCCTCGGGGGCCGGGGACGCGCATGTGCTGGCGTCAATTGGCGGCGTGACGATCACTGTCAGTGGCGCGGAACTGGCGATCACCGGCGGACAGGTCACGCACAACGGCAAGGACATCGGCGACACCCATACGCACGGCGGGATCACGCCCGGTCCCGGCGATACCAACCCACCAAACTGACGGAGAACGACATGGAAAAATCGAAAGAAGCGGCCTTGGCCGAATACGAGGTGATGCAAGCCCGCGAGATCGGCGGCGTGCATCGAGAGGTTGGATCCCGGCTCAATCTGACCGCCGCACAGGCGAAATACTACCTGCCGCCCTGTGGCACGGGTCTGCGCCCGGTCACAGGGCCTGCCGAGGCCAAGCCGAAAACCGCCCGCAAGCAGCCCGCTGGCGGTGCCGGGGCAGGGGGCGGCTGACCGACGATGGATCTGAACCATGACACCGGGGGCGTGGTCGAAGGGTGGGACAGCGTTGTTCAAAGCATCCAGACCATCCTTGCCACGCGCCTGAATACCCGAGTGTTCCGGCGCGACTTCGGGTCCGAGGTTCCCGCGCTGGTGGATGCGCCGATGAACGACGCCAATGTGCTGGCGCTCTATGTGGCGGTGGCCGGGGCGCTGGAGAACTGGGAGCCACGCTTCGAGTTGAGCGATGTGCAGATCGAGGGCGCAGCGGACGGGATCATCACCATGGTTCTGTCTGGCGTCTATCACCCGAACGCGCATCTGGGCGACCTGTCGACCGTGCGTGATGAAACCCGCGCCATTCGGATCCAGCAGGACCGTGTGGACAATTGGAGGCTGGCCGCATGAGCCGATTTGCTGCGCTGGACCTGACGACACTGCCGGATCCCACGGCGATCGGGGTTCTGAACTTTTCAGCCATTCTCGAGGCGCGTCTGGTGGAACTGGAGGCGCAGCTGACCGAGGTCTTCGGCGTCGCAAAGGTCGTGGAAATCATCGGGCTGGCCCGAAACATCGCCGCCAGCCCGATGCGGTATCTGAGTGAATCGGCGGCGGCGCGCGAACTGTATCTGGAAAACCGTATCAACGAGGCGGTGCGGTCGGTGTTTCTGTCTACGGCGCGTGGCGATGATCTTGATCAGATCGGGGCCAATCGGGGCGTGTTGCGCAAAATCGTGGATGACAGCGATCCGGACAATCCGGTGATGGAAGCCGATGCGACATTCCGGGCGCGCATTCAACTGGTTATCGAGGCGTGGTCGCCGCATGGCACCGAAGGGTCCTATGTGTATTGGGCGCTCGATGCCGATGACCGGGTGGTGGACGTTGCCGTCTATGGCCCGAACCACGGGCTGGTTCCGGCAATTCCCCCGGCAGAGCCGAAAATGGTGGTTCTGTCGAGCGACGGGGACGGGACTGCGGCGGTGGATCTGATCGATGCGGTCTATGCGCATTGCACCACCGACAAGCGCCGTCCGGTGGCCGACAAGCTGACCGTAGTGTCGGCGACACCCGTGCCCTACGCCATCGAGGCCGTGCTGCATGTGATCACGCCCGAGACCGCATCGGCAGTGCAGGCAGCGGCAGAGGTGGCCGCGCAAGAGTTTGTCAACGGGCGCATCCGCATCGGTCGCAAACTGTTTCGCACCTCGATCGCGGCGGCGCTTGCCGTGCAGGGCGTTGTCGACGTCGAACTTGTCTCGCCTGCGCTTGATCTGGATATCGGACCGTTCGACGCGCCGTATTGCACCGGGATCACGGTGACGCTGCAATCGATCACCGGGGGGTGGCGCGATGTTTGATGCGAACAACACGCTGCTGCCACCCACGGCCACACCGCTGGCCAAGGCGCTGGATATCGTCGAGGAGCGGCTGTTCGCGCTGCCCGTTGCGATGATCACCAAGGATCCCTGGGCGGTTGATGTCGGCATGCTGGATCATCTGGCGTGGGAGCACTCGGTGGATGTCTGGGATCTGGACTGGCCAGAGGTCATCAAGCGCAATGTCATCGCCGCCAGCGCCGAGATCCACCGGTTCAAGGGCACGCCCTATGCGATCCGCACCGCGCTCGGGGCCTTTGATGTCGACACCGATCTGCTGGAATGGTGGGAGCCTGACGGCGTGAGCGCTGGCATGGTGGCCGGTAGCTTTCGTGTCACGGCCTTTGCCGGTCGTTCGCTCTATGGCGACAATGAGAACAGCATCAACAATCGCATGATCTACGCGATGAACGCCGTGGTGCAGCGGGTCGCGCCGGTTTCGCGAAAGCTGATCTTTCGGTTGGGCGAGCGGTTTCGCAGCAACACATATCTGCGCTCCGGCGTAAAGCCCGCGCATCTGCATCAAGCCGAGATTGACCCCGGCCCGCGCCCGGAAATGGTTTCGGGTGGGCCGATGCTGCGCTCGGGGCAGCGCGTCCGGCGCGTGTTCAGCGCAACCCACGAACCGCAACCGCGTCCGGCCATCGCGCGGGCGTCGATATTTGTGCGGCTGGCCGCCGGTGTTCTGGTCGTCAGTCAGGAATTTCATGATGTTCAACGGAGGGCAGCGGGCTAATGCCGACAACACTACTGACCGATATCGCGGAGGCGAAACTGACTGCCGCCGCCGGGTCTGGGACTCAGGTTGCGATCACGCATATCGCTTTGGGCGATGGCAACGGCGCGAACTATGCCCCCAGCTATGCCCAGACCGCCCTGCAGCGCGAAATGGCGCGGCAGGCTATCCAGACACGCCACATCGTCGGCACCAATGCCTGGCGCGTGAAGGCGGAATTTGACCCTGACACCCCGGCCTTCGGGGTGCGGGAAATGGGCTTCTTCGATGCGGATGGCGATTTGATCGCGGTCTGGGCGGGCAACGACGTTGTGCCGCGCCTGACGGGCGCCATCACCTATCTGGTGGATCATGTTCTCAGTTTCACGCGGGTGGCCGACGGTCTGGTGATCGTCAATGCGCCCGATGATGTGCTGTTTGACAACAGCGTCCGCGCGGCCACCGCGCTGGCCAACCTGCAACTCGAACAACTGCGGCAGGCCGACACGCTGCGCCGCCTGACCGGCAGCTATTAACGGAGGGACCGCGATGTCCACGAGCACTGAACAAATCAACGATCTGATCGCTGGCAATACCGCGCTGAAGACGTTCTTCGAGGGTGAACGCGACGCGCTGATCGCCGCGAAAGCCGATCTGCCCGGCCTGATCGCCCGCAGCGGCGTCTATGTCGATGAGGTCAACGGGCTGCCCGGCAACGATGGGTCTCTGGCGCAACCCTATGACAGTATCGACACGGCACTTGCGGCCTGTCGGGACGGTCAGCTTTTCGAGGCGTTGCTGCTGAGCGATTGCACCTGGTCCACCAAAGTCAGCAAGCGGGGCGTTCATTTCAACGTGCTGGGCTGGGATGCCGGGGGGTCCACGACGATGACGCGCGCAGTAACGATGGCCAACGCTGCCACCAACAACGCGAATGACGTGCCGGGTATTCACATCCTGGGGTATGGCTCGGTGCAGTTTCAGAGCGTCGCGCTCACGCTGTCAAACAATGATCCGGGGATCACCGGGGCGCAGTTTCGCTGTGTCGGATTTGGCCGGATCGGATTTGTTGGCGCGAGCATCATCGGCACCAACGGCACCTGCGCTCTGCTTGATCCGTATTCGGGCGGTTTCTCGCTGGGAGGCGCGGCCCTGACCGCGACCGATATGGCGGGCCGATGGGTCAAGGGCGTCGCCTCGGGTGTCGCACTGAACATCGATCACTCGCGCGGGATCGTCGGTCCCGGATTTACCAACTGAGGACATGGATATGCTGACAATCACTCATAACGGGGCGGTGTATATCAATTGCACGCCCGAAGAACTGGCGGCTGCCGGGGTTCCGGCGGCGATCATCGGCGCGGCGATCAAGGATGACGCCGCATCCAAGGTCACAGCGTTTGCCGATCAATACCGCGCCCAGCTGGCCTCGGCGTCTGCGGGCAAGCTGGCCGAATACCGGATCAAGGAAGAGATCGCCCGCGATCCGGCTGCGGCGGTCGCGGCTGAGCTTGCGATGATCGACCGCGAAGCCGCAGCACGCGGGATCGACCGGACGGTCCTGCTGGCCGAGATCTCTGCAAAGGCGCAGGCGTATCGGCAGATCGCGCTGCTGGTTGGCGCGTTGGAGGTCGAGGCCAAGGCTGCGATCGCCGGTGTTTCCGATGATGCGGCGGATATCGAGACCTATGTGGCGGGTGTTCTGGTCTCGGCGCAGGCGCAGGCGCAAACCGCCTTTGCCGACGCGCAGGCACTGTTGGCCGGCTGATGTATGTCTATCGCGCGCGGGTGGTGGCGGTCTATGACGCTGACACCATTACCGTGGATGTGGATCTCGGGTTCCACGCCTGGCTGCGCAAGGTGAAGGTGCGGCTGCACGGCATCAACGCACCCGAGATGCGCGGGCCGGAACGCCCCGAGGGGATCGTCGCCCGCGACTGGCTGCGCCGCGAAATTCTCGGCAAGGACATCGTCATGCGCACCTACAAAGCAGGCACCGGCAAAGGCAAATATGGCCGCTGGCTGGGCGAGGTGTTTCGGGCAGAAGATGATCCCGTCAGCCTCAATCAGGACCTCGTAAACAACGGCTTGGCGGTTCCGGCAAGCTACTGATCGCGCTCAGGCGCACAACCCGAAACCGGTGGATGCCGGTTGTGCCCGGCCCGTTGCGCCGGGCTTTCTCATGGCAAGGAGAGTTTCATGGCCTTTATTGGTTTTCATCATGGCACACGGCTGGCGGAATCCGCCGAAACGCCGGTGCTGGTTCAGGTGGCGCAATCCGCCGTGGTCGCGCTGTTGGGCACCGCGCCCCTCGCCGACGCGGCCAGCTTTCCGCTGAACACGCCGGTGTTGCTGAAAGGCGTGCCGAGCGAAGCGGCGGGGCTTGGCGCGACTGGCACGCTCAAGGATGCGGTCGATGACGTGTTCGACCAGATCGGAGCCTATACCATCGTGATCCGCGTCGATGAGGGTGTGGATCTGGCGGCAACGATGACCAATCTGGTGGGCGATGCCACCACCCTGACCGGCGTGCACGCCCTGAAAAAGGCCGAGGCGCAGCTGGGCATCAAACCCCGGCTGATCGCCGCTCCCGGTTTCACCAGCGGCGATGGGTTGACCGCCAACCCGGTGGTCGCCGAGTTGATCGGCGTGCTCGACCAATTGGGTGCCGTGGGTTTTGTCGACGGGCCGGACACTACGGATGCGGACGCGCTCGCCTACCGCGCGTTGATCGGGTCGCAGCGGGTCTATGTGGTGGATCCCAAGGTTCTGGTCTGGGATACCGGCACCAGCGCCTATGTGGCGCGCCCGGCCTCGGCCCGGTTTGCCGGTGTTCAGGCCCGCGTCGATACCGAGCGCGGGTTCTGGCATTCGCTGTCGAACAAACCGATCAACGGTATCGGCGGTGCCTCCCGCACGATCACCTATGGGCTGCAGGCGGATTACCTCAACGAGAACCATGTCGGCACGATCATCAACATGGGGTCGGGGTTCATCACCTGGGGCAACCGCGCGGCGACGGATGACGACCTGTGGGTGTTCCTTTCGGTGCGCCGCACGGCGGATTTCATCAACGAGGCGATGGAAAAGGCCTATCTTGAATTCGTCGACAAGCCGTTCTCGGCGGCAAACCTGAAATTCATGCTGGAAAGCGGCAATGCCGCCATGCGCAGTTTCAAGGCGGCGGGGGCCATTCTGGGTGGCAAGGTCTGGATTGACGAAAGCCTGAACCAGCCGACCGACATGGCGGCGGGCAAGATCACGCTGTCGATGGAATTCGAGCCGCCCGCGCCGATGGAGGACATCCGCTTCATCGCGCATCGCAACATCCAGTATTACCTCGAACTGACCCGCGAGGCCCTGAAAGCGGCGGCGTAATCCGCGCTTTGATCTGGCGAAGGCAATGGCGGTGCCTTCGCATCCCAACCCCATTCACAGGAGATTTCGATGAAATCCACCCCCGCATACATCCTGCGCAATTGCGCACTCTGGGCCAATGAAGACGTCAAGGTCGGCCAGTTTTCCGAGGTCTCGATCTCGCTGCCCAAGGAGAAAACCGAAGGCTTTCGCAACGGCGGCATGATCAAGGAGCGCAAGGCCAGCATGGGCTACGAGCATGATGACCTCGAGTTTTCGATGTCGGCCTTCGACCCCGAGACCCTGAAGCTGCTGACCGGCAAACCCGGCGCGGAACACCCGTTCATGGTGACCGGCGCCCATGTCGATGAAGACGGCGTGACCCACAGCGCGGTCTATTATGTTCGCGGGCGGTTGGTGGCTGCCAACGCGGGCAATTGGAAACCCGGCGACAAGGCGGACCTGAAATGCACGGTCGTGCAAAACTACGCCAAGCTGGAAATCGACGGTGCGGAAATCTTCGAGATCGACGATTTCGACTATTCGGTGGGCGGTGTCAGCCAAACCGGCGACATCCGCGCCGCGTTGTTGCTGTAAGGGGGTAGGGCATGGATTATCCGATCAAGGTAACACTCAACCGACCGGTGACCCACGACGGCGAAACCTATGCGGTGTTGCTGTTTGACGAACCGGATCTGGGCATGCAGGTCGACTATTCCGAAATGGAGGCCACGTTCGACACCCCGCCGTCCCCGAAGGATGCGGCGCGGGTCAACCTGTTCTGGATGTCGCGGCTGGCGGGCGTGCCCGAAGCCGTTATGCGCAAAGTGAAGGCCTGCGATATTGATCGCCTCAACGCCGCCGTGGAGGCAATTATGGGCGTTGAGAAACCCGATGCTGGTGCGGCTGAGGGTGATGCGGGAAACGTGCCTCAGGCAGCGTAGCGCAGGATCTGCGTTACTCTGCCGCGTTCGTGGCCAGGGTTCTGTCGACGCCGCTACCTCAGGTTCTGGCGATCAAACTGCGCGAGTTTCCGAAGTGGCATCAGGCGGCGTGCGATATCTGGCAGGCAACCCAGCCGAAACCCGGCTGATCAGAGCCTGCGCTCAGTGTTGAAAATGCCTGCGATAGCTGCGGTTGCGATACCCATCCCGTGCGGGCGCGGGTGTCGGATCCGCAAGCGGCTGCTGGAAGGCGTTCAGGCCGTCACTGTGCCTTGGGTGGCTTGATCCAGCCTCGGACGTCGAGGCCTTGTAAAGCGCGAACAAGATCAGCGCAAAACCCAGTGCCGCCCAGAACCCGACCGCCCACCACAAGGTGACCGTCGCCGCGCCAGCGGCGGCGAACATGACCAATGCGAAGATGATCGCGAGAACTTCCATACCCTCCGAAATGGGTATGAAACCCAAGATTTTCAAGGTGAAACCCCCATGAGCACGCGCCGCATCGAAGCCAATCTGACCATCCGCGCGGTTGATCAGTATTCATCCGTCCTGCGCAACATGCGCAATGTGACCGGTCGGTTCGCCGAGAACGTGCGGTCGCAAATGGGTGGCCTGCAACGCATGCGCGGCCCGCTGCGCATGATCGAGGATTTTCGCCGCCAACAAAGCGTGGTGCGCCAATCCGGCGAGGCGATGGCGCGTGCCCGTGAACGGGTGCGCCAACTGCAACAAGCGATCAGAACCACCCGCAACCCGACGTCTCAGATGCGCCGCGAATTTGAGCGCGCCCGTTCTGCCGCCGATCGTCTTGAGCAAAGCCATCGCCGTAACCGTGCCGCGCTGAACGGGCTGCACGGGCAGTTGCGCGAGGCCGGTGTCAACACCGCCGATCTGACCGGCGAACAGCGCAGGCTCGCCGGATCACTGGATACCGCCACGGCAAGTTTTGGGACGCAAATGCAGCGTATGCAGCGGTTCGAGCGCATGCAGACCCGGATCGCCGAGGGCCGGGAGCGCATGAACCGCTCTCTGGCGACGGCGGCAAATCTCAGGTTTTCCGGTCAGGCCTCAATCGAGACAGGTCGGCGCATTATCAACGCAATGTCAGGGCCTGTTCAGCGTGCCATTGAATTCGAATCCGCGATGGCGGATGTGCGCAAGGTAGTCGATTTCGAAAGCCCTGAGGCGTTTGCACAGATGTCCGAAGACATCCAGCAGTTGTCCACTCGCATTCCGATTGCTGCAGAGGGCTTAGCTCAAATTGTTGCCGCTGGTGGGCAGGCAGGTATTCCATACGGCGAATTGCTTGAGTTTGCTTCATCAGCCGCGCGGGTAGGGGTAGCTTTCGATATCACAGCCGATCAGGCTGGCAGTGCAATGGCAGGCATCAGAACGCAACTGAGTTTGGGTGCCGAGGATACTGGTCTACTGTTCGACGCAATGAACCAATTGTCCAACGCGTTCAGGTCTGAGGCGCCGCAGCTCCTTCAATTTTCTGGCGCAGGCTTACTTGCTCAAGCAGATGCGTATGGCTTCGCTGCGAACGAAGCGTTGGCTTTCGGGGCTGCTATGATCGCTGCAGATGCGCCGCCGCAGGTCGCGGCGACGTCGTTTCGCAATATGGGGCGCGCCCTGACGCGCGGTGCGTCAGCAACAGACAGGCAACGCGAATCAATGGCTCGACTCGGGCTGGAGGCAGAGGATGTTGCTCGTCGAATGCAAGAGGACGCAGCTGGTACGACAATAGATGTTTTGGAGCGGATTGCCGGTTTGTCAGATGACTTACGTCCTGCTTTGATTTCCGACCTCTTTGGTGACGAAGCACGAGCGCTTGCACCGCTTTTGCGTGATGTGAATCTTTTGCGCGAGGCTCTCGGTCTCGTTGCAGAATCGCAAAGTTATAGCGGCAGTGTCGAACGTGAATATGGCATACGCTCAGAGGCGACGGCCTATCAGATACAGCTTGTTCGAAGCAGTTTGGATCGTCTGGGAAATAGTATCGGCGAAGTGGTTCTGCCGGTGCTCAATAAGTTATTGAAGCGTTCGCAGGCGATCATCGAACGGTTCGTGGAATGGACCCGTGCGCATCCGAAGCTGACCAAATGGCTGGTGATCGGTGCGGGCGCGATTGGTGCCATGGCTGTTGCAGGGGGTGTGCTGCTGACCGCTGCGGCGGGTCTGGTGGGCACGTTCGCCGTGCTGAGGTTCGGAATGGTCGGATTTGGCGCACGTGCGGCATTTGCAGCAGGCGAGCTAGGCGGCCTTGGTGGTACTTTCAGGGGGTTGTCTCGGTTGCCTTTTCCCAACCTGGCCGGAGCCACTGCCAGGTTTGCAAGTTTCGCCGCAGATTCCACTCGTCATTTGGTCGGCCTGTCAGAAACCGTCGAGTCCAGATCGGCGATGATCGAGCGTCGACTTGCACGTTTGCGGATGATGACAATCAGCGCTGGTATCATGACCTACCTAAATCTGGCGCGAGCACCCTCAGATGTCGAGACCGAAGAGGGGCGGGCCGAGATCGCCGAATTTCAGGACAACAATGTCCGGGCGCTGGACAGCACATTACGGCGGGCACCATTTATCGGACGCCTGACAGAACTGTATGAGCGGAGTTTTGAGTATATCCACGGACGGTCGGCACCTGTGCCGGATGCCGTAGTGTCCGAAGATCCGCAAACGCGCGCTGCCGCGCGCACGGTTGAACGCTACGCAAATGCAGAGGGCCTACCGACGCTGGAACGGCTCCAAGCGTTGCGGGGCTTCGCGATCGATCTGCGCGAAGAGGTCGCTGGGATTCGCTCCGAAATCGGAGCCATGGATGTACCCGATAGCCCATATGACGGGCCGCCCGATTATCAGGCTGCGCAATCTCGGCTTCGAGCAAGGTTGCGTGAGCTCGAACTGGTTGAGCAGCAGTTGGCATCGGATGAAGTCGCCGCCGCTGAATTGGGTTCTGCGTTGCAAGTTCTGTCTGAAACCGAGGTGACGCCGGAAATCAGCACAGAATCGATTGAGCGGGCTTTGCGTCGCGTTCAACAGTTGGCCACCGAGATGCGCAACCTTAGGTCGGCGGGGGTGGGCGACACCCGACGTCTGCCAGAATCGCCTCGAACAGCAGGCGCACGCGCATTTGGCGGGCCGATCCGGGCCGGGTTGCCGTATCTCGTCAATGAGAACACGCCAAGGTCCGAGATCATCGTGCCGTCTCTGTCGGGCGGTGTCCTGAACGTGCCGCAGGCGCAGGCGGTGTTTCGCAGGCATCTGGGTTCATTCGGGTCCAGCGCGATGCTGCGCCCGCCGTCGATCGTCGCGGCACAGGCTGGGGCGCAGCGGTTGCGGGCTGCCAGTCTGGCAGCCCTGACCGCAAGTTTGGTGTCCACGCCGGTCGCCGCGCAAACCCCGTCACAGCCCGCACGCTTGGGCGACACGCGGGTTGAGATCGGCAGCATCAGTGTGAACGTGCCCTCTGGCGTCACGGATCCACAGGCCATCGTCGATTTGATTACGCAGCAACTGGGCGACCGGGTGCGTGACCTCGCGACGGCCAGCTTTTCAGACTGAGGACGATCATGGCAGGACCTGTCACCATGGCTCTGGGGCCATTCATGTTTCAATCCCACGGCTTCGGCTATACCGATGTGGGGCGCAAGCTGGATACAACCTGGGCGGAACTCGAAACCGTGGGCCGGTTGCACGCCCTGCAATGGACCGGTCCGCGCACCGAGGTGGTGACCATCACCGGCGTCCTGTTTCCGCAGGAATTCGGCGGTGCCACAACGCTCGAGGGCGTTCGGCTTGCGGCGAAATCCGGCATTCCTCTGATGCTCGTTTCGCTGGGGGGGCGGGTATTTGGCAGTCACGCAATCCAGAAGGTCGATGAAGATCGGGGGTTTCACGACAGATACGGGACACCCGGTCGCAACGCCTACACCATTGAAGTCAAGCGCATCGGTGCCGGGTTCTCGTTGTTGTCCTTGCTGGGGCTGATCTGATGGCGCGTGTGTATGTGACCGGTGCAGGGGAGGCGCTGGATCTGATCTGCTACCGTGTATACGGCGCGGAAGCGGGCGTGGTGGAGCAGGTTCTCGAGGCCAATCCGCACATCAAGGACGTGGCACATGCCCTGCCGTTCGGGGTGGAAATCGCCCTGCCAGATTTGAATTCCGAAGATAAGGCAGGGCGACTCGTCAAATTGTGGAGTTAGATCCAGATGAGGATCTTGTCTCCGACTTAGCGAAGAGCGTTATCCAAGGGATCGATCTCGATTTGTGTCTGGATTTCGCAAGGGTTTTTCACGCCGCACCAGCCGCCGTTTCCACCTCCGGGAAGCATATAGTCGTCCTCCGGGAAAATCTCGTTGGGTTGTGGCATCGGGACCGGCCAATATGGCCGCGTTTCCCCTTCAAGAATTTGGTAGCAGTCGAAACCACCGACCGCCTGTGAAAGCAGGCACCCGGCAACGAAACCACATTCGCCACCAGTGAAACCGTTATCGGAAGCACAAGAATAGTTCAGGGGATTGGCCCGAACAGGTGGCTCATCGGCGAGTGCAGGCATCGACCATACAGCCATGGTGCACGCAGCCGCGAACAGGGCGGCGGGGTTGTGTGAATAAGTCATTCCAAAACTCCTTGGTATCTACGGATTTTCGAGCGGCTGATTGAGAACTGCCCGAAAACGCGTCCGATCAACCGCATCTGGCAGCGTCGCTCAATAGCGACTGCCGGATATTGGATAACAACAATTCAACGTGAGGTTTAATTCCATGCATCCGCTTGTCCATGTCATCGTCGATGGTGCACCGGTGTCGGGCGCGTTCTTCGATCGCCTGATCAGCCTCACGGTCAATGATCGCGAAGGGATCCAGTCGGACACGGTAGAGCTGAACTTCAATGACGGGATCCCGCATCTCGCATCGCCGCGCCGGGGCGCGATCCTTTCGGTGACCATGATGCATGGGGCAGGGGGCGGCTTCGTCGGATCCTACGTCATCGATCGCGTGGTCAATCAGTTCGCACCCTACACGATCTCAGTCCGGGGCCATTCCGCCGATCTGACCTCGGCGCTGAAGGAAGGCAAGACGCGCCATTGGGACAACAAAACAGTCAAGCAGATCCTGCAGCAGATCGCGGGTGAACATGGGTTGGAGGCACGGATCTCGGATGCGGTGTCCGGGCATCTCTATGCGTGGATTGGCCAGCAAGACGAATCGGATCTGAATTTCCTCGAGCGCGTGGCGCGGCGGCATGGCGCGTTGTTCACGATCAAGAACGCTGTGCTGTTGTGGCTCGAACGCGGTGCGGGAAAGACCGCTGACGGCACGACCATCCCGACAGCGATGATCACGCTCTCCAGCATCCTCAAGGGCAGCGGTCGCGTGTCCGAGACCGATGTGGACCGGTTCAGGACGGTCAAGGCGTATTGGCAGGACCGCGCCGGGGCCAAACGGCAGGAGATCGTCGTCGATGCCGATCCCGAGGGAACCGGCGAGCACGTTTTGCGCGATCCCTATTCCTCGCGCGCCGAGGCCGAGGCCGCAGCCCGCGCTGCGGTGCGCGAAATGCTGCGAGGATTGGTCGAGACAACCTGTTCGATCACCGGCAATCCGGGGCTGATGGCAGGCCAGCCCGTGGCCTATGTCGGGGTTCGGTCAGGGGTCGATGGTCAGGAATTCATTCTCGAGACCGTGACGCACAGCTTCAGCAAATCCAGCGGGCTGCGCACCACGTTCAAGGCGAAACTGAAAGCACAGTGAAGGGTCTGCTGTCTGTGACACCCGCTGCTCATGATCAACAAAACATGGAATTGACGATGACTGACTCTCCTGAACCGGGCCTGATCGAGTACATGAGCAACCTGATTGGCGGCGGCGCCACGGCGCTTTTGGCCGGTATGACCGGGCGGCTGATGTGGCACGCGACAGAAGTTCGCGCAAAGCGCCGTGCGCTGTTGGATCGTTCGCTGGTCTGGGAGTTGCCGTTGGCGTTCGGCATGGCCCTGATCGGCGATGGGCTGGGTGCCTATCTGGGCCTGTCGCCCACTGCCCGTGTCGGCCTGATCGCGGCGCTCAGTTATCTTGGCCCACGTGGCACCTCGGCTTTGTTCGAGCGCTGGTTGTCAGCGCGCCGTCCGGGACCATAGCTCTTTTGCCCCCTAGGCGGGGGCGGCGGTGTAAGCGCACCGCCACCACGCAGCCAAGCTACAAACAAGTTGCGCCGACGCCACTTCCGTCTCGTCGCCCGACCCCCGAAGGGGTCTGCGATCCTTGACAGGAAATCGTTATGAAACCGTTAACCAAAGTCAGCCCCGCCGCGCCGATCGCGCCGTGGCTCGGCGGCAAGAAGGCCCTGCATCAGGCGATCATCGCAAAGATCGACCGCATTGCGCATGAGACCTATGTGGAGCCGTTCGTCGGCATGGGCGGGGTGTTTCTGCGCCGCGTCTGGCGACCGCGCTGCGAAGTCGCCAACGATCTGAACGGCGAAATCACCAATCTGTTTCGTATCCTGCAGCGGCACTATCCGCAGTTCATGGAGGTGATGCGGTTTCAGATCACCTCGCGGCGTGAATTCGAGCGGCTGCGCGGCTGCGATCCGGCGTCGCTGACCGATCTCGAACGTGCCGCGCGGTTTCTTTATCTGCAGCGGCTGGCCTTTGGCGGACGGGTCGAGGGCGTGTTTGGCGTGGCCAGCGGTCGGCCTGCGCGGTTCAGTCTGTCGCGCCTTGAGCCACTGCTGGACGCCGCCCATTCGCGCCTTGATGGCGTCGTGTTCGAAAATCTGCCGTGGCAAGATGTTCTTGCACGGTGGGATTCGGACAAGACGCTGTTTTACCTCGATCCACCCTATTGGGGTGGTGAAGGCGACTACGGCAAAGGGTTGTTCTCGCGCGATCACTACGCCGAAATGGCCGAAATCCTGCGCAACATCAAAGGCGCATTCATCCTGTCGATCAACGACGTGCCCGAGATCCGCGCGATCTTTGACGGCTTCGAGATCGATGCCGTGACGCTGACCTATACCGTGTCCAAGTCCGGCAGCACCGAGGCGCAGGAACTGATCGTCTCCAACCGCAGGCCGCGCACCGGCCTGCTGTAACCGGCCCCACGCATCCCGGCACAGCGCGGGTGCACCAATCCCCTGACACAAACCAAATGAGGTGTGGCATGACCGTGTCCGACATCCAAATGCTGCTGGCCGAACTGGGCCGGTACGCTGGTGCCATCGATGGTGACCCCGGCCCGAAAACATGGGCTGCAGTCGCCCATACCGAACCCGCCGGTGGCAGGCCATGGCCGGGATCCCGTCGCCTGATCGCGGCTGGTCAGTTCGCTCTGGCCTATCTGGGTTTTGATCCGGGTGCGATCGACGGCTACGCGGGGCATAACACCGCAGAGGCGCTGACCGCGTGGCGCAGCGCCAAGGCGGGCACCACCGCCGCCGTCAGTCGTGTAGCGCTGGAAGGCCTGCGCGCGGACCCCAATCAGCAGCTTTACCCACGCCAGCGCAGAATGGCTGCGTATTACGGCCCGCCCGGTGGTCCTGACTGCACGGCGGGATCGGTTGATCTGGCCTATCCGATGATCATCGCGTGGAACCGGAGCGCGACCATTCAGCGGTTCTCTTGTCACCGCCTGCTGGCGGATCCGCTGACTTCGATTTTCCGCGAAGCCTTGGCGCACTACGGCCAAGCGGACATCGAGCGGCTGGAGCTGAACCTGTTCGGCGGCTGCTTCAATTATCGCCCGATGCGCGGCGGCAAGGCGTTGTCCACGCACGCCTATGGCGCTGCGGTGGATCTGAACCCCGAGAAAAACCAACTGCGCTGGGGCGCGGACAGGGCTCAATTCGCCGGGCCGGAGTATCAGCCCTTCTGGTCCATCGTCATGGCTCACGGCGGCACACCGGCTGGCTATGCCTGGGGCAAGGACTGGATGCATTTCCAGTTTGCGAGGTTGTGACATGCTGAAATTCTTCGGTCGGTATTTCATCGGTGGGCGCTCGGGCAAGCGCGAACAGGCTTGGGCCGTGTTCTTGCTATGGTGCACGGGGTTCGCCTGGCTGACGTATAAAGAGGCCGGTGGGGCAAGTATGGAGGCCACCCAGTCCATCCTCTCTGCGGCCTTGCCCCTAGTGATTGCCAATCTGGCGCTGGCGCACGGCATGGAATGGGCCAGCACGCAGACTCGCTTTGGGGGTTCGCTCGGTGGCCCGCTTGGTGGCCCGCAATGATGGCGCTGGCGCTGAAATACGGCTGGCAGTTGCTGGGCAGTCGGATCGGCCTTGCGGTGGTGCTGTGCGCGGTTCTGTTCGGCTGGCATCTGCAAGACAAGCGGCAAGCCCTTCGCGCGGCGCGTGAGGGCTATGTGCAGGCGCTGGAACTGACCGCAGCCCGCAAGGAAATCGAAACACTGGAGCAGCGCGTGGCCGTGGCGGTCGCCGCCAACAGCGCGATGCGCGACCGCGTGGCGCTGGCCGAAACCGACGCCCAACGCGTGGCATCCGAACTCGAGGAGTTTGAACGTGAGACCCAAGTCAACGCTGATTGCGCTGTCGGTCCCGATGTTCTTGGTCGCCTGCGGGCAAACTGACCAGAGCCGGATCAACGCGGCAGCTGCCACGCTGGCGGATGTGCGTGCCACGCGGCTTTTGCCGGATCTGCCGGAGGATTGCCGCCGCCTTGCGCGCAGCGGTGTTGTGGATGGGACACGGCTGGACGTGGCCCTGCTGCGCACCGACGCGGCGCTTGTCCGCCAACACCAGCGCACCGATCGATGCGCGGATTGGTACGACCAGTTGCAGACCGGTTTTGCAGGCAGTGGGGCGCCACAATGATCACGCTGGCGTTTTACAAGGGGCGTGCGTCGAACCCCTGGCACCGGTTTCAAGACGGCGTGATCCGGCGCGTCACCGGCGGGGTGTATTCGCACGTTGAACTCATTGCTGGATCGGCATCACTCGGCGCCGAGCATCTGTGCTTGTCAGCGTCGGGACGTGATGGTGGCGTGCGTGCAAAGGTTCTGACGCTGAAACCGGCGCACTGGGATCTGGTCGAATTGATCAATCCACAGTCTTCCGCCGTGCGGTTCATCCGCGACCGGATCGGCGCACGGTACGACTATCGAGGTCTGATCCTGTCGCAGGTTTTTGCGCTGGGTCGCCACAGCGCAGACCGCTGGTTCTGCTCGGAAATCTGCGCAGCGGCGCTGGGGCTGCCAAACCCTCAACGTCTGTCGCCGCAGATGCTGTTTGATGTTGTGACATGGAACGACGATCGAATGATCTGGCGCTGAGCGAAGACAGGTCTCAACCCAAAGCGAACGCCTCATCCCATAGATTCTCAGCAAAGGCGTCTCCTCAGGAGGGGGGCGGGAAGTGTGAATTCGCCGCTCCGCAGCGTGGATCCTATGATACCGCCAAAGCGGACCTTTGACATGGCGAACCGGTTGAGGAAAACAGAAGTGCGTTCGTCGAGATGTCTTCAGCCCAAAGTTCCTGAGACAGCTGCGCTTCGAAAAAAGACAAAGTCAATCAATTGAAATTTCAGAGGTTTTGCCAAACTTAACGCATGGCGTTAAGTCATGTATTGACGTTGTTCGCCGCATGGAATAGGTAGAGTCAGCATGGAAGTGAAGTTCGCAAACGACGATCTGGCGCGGATATGCACAGATGAGGCCCAAAAAATGGGGCTACCAGTCACGGTGATAAAGGCTGCTCGTAAGACGTTGCTGAAGCTCGAGGCAGCAACTTATGAGAGTGATCTCTTCAACATCGGTGGGCTGGACTACAAAATTCGCAGGGGAGGCGACGATGAAACAAGGCAAGTTCGTGTGAACAAGCAGTATCGGATTTTCTTTACGGTTTCCGGCGAAGGAGCCAGCGCCGTAGCAACAGTCACCTACATTGGCGACCCACACTAGGGAGGGCAAGTTATGAACATCGCAGCACTGTTAAATGAAGTCCCCCATCCAGGGGAGTTTATTCGTGACGAATTGGAGGCGCGTGGTTGGGCTCAGCGCGATCTGGCCTACATTTTGGGTGTGAAAGAGCAAGCCATCAATCCCATCATGTCTGGGAAACGTGGGATTAGCCCAGACATGGCTCAGTCTTTGTCGAAAGCGTTTGGGATCTCGGCTGAGTATTTCATGAACCTGCAAAAGGCTTACGAGCTCTCAACGGCACGTACGGCTGATCCCGCGATTGAACGTCGCGCGAAGCTACAATCAAAGTACCCTATCCGGGAAATGATAAAGCGGGCTTGGTTCGAAGATACCCAGGATATCTCGTTGCTTGAAGCACAAGTAATGAGGTTCTTTGGAACAAACTCACTCGACCATGTTCCGGGTCTGGCCCACAACGCAAAGAAGTCGGGAAGCTATGCGGATGAATTGACGCATCTGCAGTGGGCTTGGTTGTTCCGTGTGAAGCAGATTTCTGAGGAGATGATCGTCCCCAATTTCTCCGAAAAGAAACTGGATTCATTACTTACTGATCTGGAACGCTTTTTGGTTGATCCGGAAGAAATTAGGAATGTCCCTCGTATCCTGGCTGAAGCTGGCGTTCGTTTTGTAGTTGTTGAGACTTTGCCAAAAGCGAATATCGACGGAGTTTGTTTTTGGCTGGACGTAAAATCTCCAGTGATCGGTATGACGTGTCGGCACGACCGAATTGATAACTTCTGGTTCGTTCTAAGGCATGAACTAGAGCACCTCAGACAAAAGGATGGGCAGAATGAAGAGCTAACATCTGAACGAGTCGATGTTGACCTTGACCCAGGGGCGCAAGATCTTCCGGAGGAAGAATTACGGGCGAACATGTGTGCATCTCAGTTCTGCGCGGATCAAGATGCTTTAGACTCATTCTTGATACGCAAGTACCCATACATGGCTGAGCGAGACACCTTAGGGCTTGCTCGACGGCTTCAACGCCATCCTGGAATCATTGTTGGACAACTGCAGTACAAGATGGCTTCGCAGTACAATGTAAACAAATACAATTGGTTAACTAAGCACAAGGTCAAGATCAGGCATTTCCTTCGGGGTGCCGCGACCATAGACGGTTGGGGCGATCCTGTCCCGGTCAGTCTTTGAGGAGGTTGCAATGGCAAAGTACAAAGAACAGCTTCAGCGGATATGGCACCAGTATGAATCCGAGCATGGTTCCGTGCCGGCTACGTCCCGTGAAGCAGTGGCATGGGGACTGTCAAAGGGAATGATCGAAATCCCAGAAGTAGACCCTTTGGACAAACTTGCATCAGACATGTCCACGGCTTTGAGGGAAGAGTATGCGACAGATGCCAGTGGACGAAGATATCGTGTAAATCACGCTGTGCGGGTCACCAAGGGCGGAGTTCAATACACTTTTTGGGCCATTATGAAAGACGCTCCAAGGGAGCACATGCAAAAAGCATTCATCCAGCGCCGCGAACAAATTGTTGGAGACTGCTTTCAGTTAGATACGGATGTTGAGGCGTACAATGCGCTTCACAAAGAACAGCGTCCAATTCAGATGCTCTTTGATTTCAGAGATGACATCGAAGAACGCAAATTTGATTCAGACGAAGCGGCATAAGCTCAGAGCTCTAGGCTTCAGCCTCGGTAGAAGTCGAAAACAGCCACTGATTTAGGAGACATGGCGTGACAAAAATTAAAGGTAAGAACGATGGACCGGGTGGACGCAATGAGCACTATGACATTGGCGGGCGGAAGAACGTTCCACGTCGAAACGTCGTAGCTGAAATCAAGAGAGGTGAGCATCCTGATGCACACGTGGTTAAGGTAAAAGGCCGAGAATACGCCCGTGACAATCCAGACAAATCAAAGAAAGACAACGTTAACCGTTAAGGACCGATCCGCTTGATGGAACTAACTTACCCGATCAACTTCATCGGCCATGATGAGTGGCTGCACAGTGGTTTCGACCGGAGCATTTCGCAGGGCGACGTCATCACACGTGACGGCGAGGTCATAGGCAGTTGGCGTGTGGTGGGTTACGATCCCGATGACGAGTATTCTAGTGGTAGGTTTGAATTCACAGCTTTTGGAAAGGACGCAGTGAAATTCATCGAAGAATTTGCCTCGCTTGATGTGCGCATGAGCCGAGGTTTTGCACTGTCAACGCTCACTAGAACAATCAGAGAATGGTACGAGGCCAACAACCCTGAAATCTCTTGATGGCGACGCGTTGCGCCGAATGTCTGCAAAGCTTCGTGCATCCACAGCGATCCGGCCGGTAGCCCAAAGGCTGGATTGGGCCGGAAGCGACAGCGATCAAGAGTGGCGAATTTTGTTGAAAAACTCTTGTTGATTTGAGGGTGTGTCACTGATTCAATTGTTCCTAGCAACGGGGGTGATTTCGATGTTGGGACCAAAGCAAGAAGCACAAAGCGCATTGTTTTACGAGTTCTCGATAGAGGATCACGTTCCCCATGATCATCTGCTGCGATCCATTGACCGGTTTGTCGATCTGTCCGGCACCCGACAGCATTTGTCGGGTTTTTACAGCCACACTGGCCGGCCCTCCATTGATCCTGAGCTGCTGATCCGAATGCTGCTGGTCGGATATTGCCTTGGCATCCGATCCGAACGGCGATTGTGCGAAAAGGTGCATCTGAACTTGGCTTATCGTTGGTTCTGCCGCCTTGATCTGAGTGATAGCGTGCCCGATCATTCGACATTTTCCAAGAACCGCCACGGCCGTTTTAGGGAGAGCGATTTGCTGCGCCATTTGTTCGAAACGACCGTGGCGCGATGCATCGCGGATGGTCTTGTCAGCGGCCAACGCTTTGCAGCCGATGCCAGTTTGATCGAAGCTGATGCCAACAAACAGAACTCGACGCCTAAGGAAGATTGGGACACGTCTGCGATCAATCCTGCTGATGCGCCACGTGCTGTGCGTGAGTATCTCGACGTACTGGATGATGCTGCTTTCGGCGCGGCATCCGAGGTGGAACCCAAGTTCACATCCCATTCCGATCCCGCTAGCCAGTGGACCGCAGCCCGCAAAGGCCCTGCGTTCTTTGCCTATTCGACGAATTATCTGATCGACACTGATCACGCCGTCATTGTGGATGTTGAGGCTACGCGGTCGATCCGACAGGCCGAAGTCGGGTCTGTGTGTACGATGCTAGACCGGGTCAAAGACACGTTTGATTTGGACCCCGAACGCATCATCGCGGATACCGCCTATGGGTCTGGCCCGATGCTCGGGTGGCTGGTGGATCGCGATATTGCGCCCCATATCCCAGTGATTGATAAAGCAGGGCGAAATGACGGCACATGGACCCGTGCAGACTTCGAATGGGATGCCGAGAACGACCAATACATCTGCCCGGAAGGACAATCTCTCAAGCAGTTCCGTCGCAATTATTCCGACCCAAACCGTGGCCCGACCAACACCGGCGTTGCCAAATACCGCGGCCTCAAACTGACCTGCCAAGCTTGCCCATCCAAAGCAAAGTGTTGTCCAAACGCAGACTTCCGCGCAATCACCCGTGAAGAACACGAAGATGCCCGCCAAGTTGCCCGCGATATTGCCAAGACCAAGCAATACGCCATCTCGATGCGGCTGCGCAAAAAGGTCGAAATGCTCTTCGCCCACCTCAAACGCATCCTCGGGCTGGGACGTCTCCGATTACGCGGTCCATGTGGCGCAAATGACGAATTTCTACTCGCCGCAACCGCCCAAAACCTCCGCAAACTAGCCAAGATCTTTCCTGCACCGCAGCACATGCGCAAAGCCTGATAAGAAAGGCGCTCGCGCACTGTTCAAACCCTTACTTTCTGCACCAGCAACACGGTGTTTTTCCACAGAATCGGCGGGGAGCGGACCTTCGCTGCGGGAGCGATGGTGTAAGATCTGTTTGGTATAGCCGACATTTGGAAAGGTCATATTAGCCCATGAACAGAGTTCGGGCGATGGCGAAGCGCGGGCGTCAACCGGATACATGCACAGCGACTCTTGCAGCGCGTGCGCGACCGTGACTATATGTTGAAAACGGTTGCGCTGCGCGGTGAGTTAACCGGACCTTTACGGGCCGTGGTGATAGTTGATTCCGGCACAGGGAGACAGGCATTGGCATTTGTTGCGAAAAGTGGGGAGCATGCCATTGTTGAGGTCGTGTTCGGTTTCCAACTGGCGCGTTCTTGGCATCCGGCTGAAATTGAAAAGCTAGCCCAGAACCATGACCGATGGAAAGCTGAACTCCCGCGTCTTGCTCGACATGAGATACAGCAGATCATGATTGGCGAGGGTGCGCCTCAGGCAATTACTTTGCCTGGAGGTCCCGGAATCTCGTTTGAGCGCATTAAGCCAAACGGTGATCTTGCATGGCGTATGCGGTGTGAAGGCAATTCGATCTTCGTGAACTGCCTCGAGTACACCCGATGGCAGGACGCTTGGGCTACGGCATCTGGGTATATGCGTGCAGCGCTTGAAACCGTCGGAGCCGAAAAGGTCTCAGTTGCAGGCGCATTGCTGCAATACATCGACGCCTTCGACTGGACGGCTGACCCTAAGGACTACGACGTCTTTCAACTCCTAGAAGTTGAGAGCGATTACGTTCCGAGAGCGGCTGGCGGCTATGGTTTGGCGTGGCATCTGCATCAGGGGTGGTTCGTCCCCGTGAGTGACCCGCTGCCCGGAAGAATTCTCCAAAAGGTGCATTTTGACGCTCTGCCCAAAAGCGAAACAGGGCAGCCGACTGTCAAATTGGACACTCTCCTTCGGTCCGACTTCGACGGCGGCATCTCGGCGCAGACCTTCTTTGAGGAGGGGTCAGCACTTGAAGGAATGTTCATCGACATGCACGATAGGAACAAACAACTCTTGTCGAGCTTCTTGACGAAAGCCATATGTAGGAACATCGGATTGGAGGAAGGCCATTGACCTCATCCCCGGCAATAGTTGACTTTTCCACCTACAGGCGACGTCCCGTTGACGTTTGGTCGGGCGCCGACGAAACGCAGACGGTGGAGCGTCAGGAAGGCGAAAGAGCACGCCTGATGAACATAATAGCGGGACTAGCCGTTACAACGCTTCCTGCGTTGGTGCCTCACGCTGGTTGGGCGACGACGATTGCTGATTATTCGGTACTTGGGCGCGGCGCTGTCCATCTGAACTATGCTGCCTCCGCACCGACTGCTGCACTTCCCGCGCCATTGCCGTTCATGGACAGTCACTATGAGATGCTGTCCTATAAGGCCCTGGAAGATGGTTGGGATGACGTTTCGAGCAAAAGCATTTCCGCCGAGGCAGTAGATGCGGCGCTTGCGTTCCTGGCCCTTCTTCCTTCCGACGTTTCGGCGCCTGAGGCGTCGGCTTCTGGCGACGGCACGGTCGATTGGTATTGGCGGAATGGCCGTTGCGCCGCGACCGTAACGTTCTACCCGGACGGTCGGGTTGCCTATTTCGCCATGACCGATGCAGGCCGAGTGAAGGACAGCTTCAAGTTCAGTGGGTCGGTTCCCGGCGAATTGGTAGAAAGTTTGCGGCAGCTTTGACGGAATCGAATCCTCCCGAATACTGTTCCTGCGAGACCGTCGCTCTTGGCGAACTGGGCCTGATAGAACCGGGCGAACTGGTGGCGCGCGTCGTTTGCGATCCGCGCCATATCTCGAAGAAAGATGGCACGATCAAGCCGGGGGTGTTTCCGCCCTCGCATATCGCTAAGAAGGGTTTGTCATTGATGCGCCCAAAACACCTGTCCAAAGACGAGCTAAAGATGCACGCCGACGCAATAGCGTCACATGACGAAAAAGATACCGCCGTGGGCGTAATCGAGTGCGAGGTCGGAGACATCAGGGCGCTTGTTGCGACGGATGGAACGCGAAGCATTTGTCTGTTTGATGATCCGGTCAAAGATGACCCTGTGGTTCCCGACAATCCCGCACATGCGTTACTGATCGCGGCAAAGGAAATGACCGACGAGGACATTGCGGAGATCAGAACGCGCTTGCTAACCGAGTTGTTCAGCGGTCTGCGCCGATTTGCGGCATAGCTACCCGAAGCTTTATGGCAGGTTCACCGGACACTAACGTGAATGGCCGGTTTGGCAATGCGGCACTGCGGCACATGGTTGGCGGTTGAGCGGCCGCTATGGGCCGGAAGTGGCGGCTTGCCATGGGCCGAGAGCAAAAGTTCACCGCTGCCAGTGCCGATGTCGGCGATGCGAGACGGACGGGGCGTTCAACTCCTGAGCGGAACCGAGGCAAAAGGCTACATCGCGCGATCCGCCTCCGCGTCTTCTTGCAGCGCATCGACCGTTACGTCCTCTGCCTCGCTGCGATCTACTTTGATCTTCGGTGCAGGTTTGCGCCATTCTTGCAGGTTCTGACCAATCTCGCGGTAAAAGAAGGGTACCACGTCTTCGAGTTCTCTGATGAAGTTGATTTGCTGCGTAAACTTCGCGCCTAAACGGCGCGCTATGAAAATGTGGAATCTGATCACTTGAAGGCTGTTTTTGCCTTTTTCACAAATCGCCGGATCTTCGATGAGTTCGGATAGCTGAAACTGAGTGCTTTCACTTCGTCCTGGCCAAATCATCCTTACGAAGACCTCGTCAGTCTTATCGGTTTTTACTTGTCGAAGTAGCCAGTTCACACGTGCCTTGGATGAAACTTTGTCTTCCGGCGCGCGAAGCGACATGCCGATATCAATTGTTCGACGCGCGATATCTGCGACGATTTCGACTGGCGCGGCTGCATCGGGCACGTCCAATACCGACTTGAGTTGTCCATGTTCGCGCAGGTTTTGCAATTCGTCTTTTCTGCGTTGCGCGGGATCTGTCTGATGTTTCCTTGGCAGCTTCTCCTGTACACCAGCTTCTGTCTGCCGACTGAGAATAAGTGAAAGATCGCGAGTTTCCTGATGCCACGCATCCAGAACTACGGACGCTTCGTGGGATTTGGCCGGGATTTTCCCGCCAGCCGACACCAACCTGTTGATCTCGGCCCACTCAGGAGGCATTCGATCAAACCCTTTAACGCCTGCGCTTTCATGCGTCAGGAACCGCCTTAATTCATTCAAAAGCAGTTTTTGGTCTTCGTCGGCAACGCTGTCTTGCTTCAGCAAGATGTCGGTGATGGTCAGGATATACATCCAAGACCAGTGGAAAACGGGTGTTTTCGAACGGCTTTTCCGGACGTCTTCGACCGGGTGATGCTCGGGTTGGGTGGCGAATTGGTTTGAAATCGTGATAACGCAATCAAGGCCCTGTTCTTTAGCAATTTCCCGATATTTCTCAACCTGATCGGCACCGACTTCTGCGTTGCCAACCTTGGCTTCTACCAAAGCGCGCCACTCATTTGAGCCATTGCGCAAGACGATAAGGCCGTCAGGTCGATCCTTGACTTGGACCTTCTCGTTCTTGAAGACGATCTCTGTATAGGTTTCTATTCTCGCGCGTTTGCCGACACGCTTGCCTACGGTGTTCATGAGCTCCGAACCAAATTCTTCAATCTTTGAGATACACGCGAGGACGATTGAAGTGGTGCGGCCCTCTTTGGAAGTCGTTGCTAGAACTGGAAAAAGGCGGGCGGCTTCACCTTGAGCAAGGTAATCGGGGCGATACATTCGCGCGTCTCCTTCAAATTGGCTTTTTTAAGAGTAGGTGAAGAGAGCGTATCTATGCAACCTTTCGGTGTCTGCTTGTTGGGCCGAATGTCATCGGGTCGCGTTGTGCTGACCTATTGATGCGCGGCTTTATCCGTTTTTCTGAATATCTAGCGATGGCTCGAAGTTGTCGTTGGACCTTTGAGTGACCCGAGTATCGTTCTGACATGAAGTGTGGATCCGGGCCTTGGAGCAAATGCGGTGGCCGCGAAGGTTGCGTGGCGCGGTTGAAGGTGCGCGATGGCAATAAGTGGCATCCGTTTCTGCGAAAGCGCTGGCCAACTAGGCAGCGAGGTCCTCCGCTGTTGCGCCGTATTGATGCCAGGCGAAAAATCGCCCGTTCACAAATGACGCAAGATGCTTGGTTGCCGCTGGTCCTGCGTATCAGTACCCGTGGGACACCCACCATCTCAACCCGTTGAAATCATTGATGAGGTGTTCGTGGGTCAATGGGGCACAGACATCTCGTGATTTCAATGCGTTCCGAGAAAAATCGCACCCCCACAGCGGCTACCACAACACGCTGAATCTCATGGGTTTTCATCGTAGAATGCCATGGGATGCGTGGCCATTAGTGCAGGGGATGCCTCGCGTTTCTTGGCGGTGTCAAACACCGTGGCGACGGGGCGGGGGTTTGTGCGGCACCTGTCATGGACCGCTATGCGTCGCACACCGGATGCCGTGATTGGCGTTCCTTGGTCCTCAGGTCACCGGATTCACGTCACCGGATTCACGTCACTGGTATTCACCTCACTGGCATTTACATCACCGGGCAGGCCCCCGTGATGAGCGCGCCGCAGCAGATAGAGCGCATATCCCGCGTTCGGGATCATCAAGGCGAGGATGATCAGGCTGCCGCGCAACCCGCCATCGGCGACGAATTGGGTGGGGGTGGTGATATCACTCGGTGACGCGTCGCGGGCCGAGAGGCCAAGGCCGAAAACACCCACGTTCCACGCCATGTGATACCAGATCGCGGGCCAGATCGACCCGCGCCGCAAGCGGATCGCCAGCAGCACCAGCCCGGTCATCATCGCGGCGACGGATTGGATAGCGGCGTTGATCAGGGTGCTTTGGCCAAAGGCATTGGGCAGATGGATCAGGCCGAAAATCACGCAGGTCAGCAGGATCGACGGCCAGATCCGGAACCGGCCGCGCAGGGCCGGAAATAGCAGCCCGCGAAACATCAGTTCCTCGGACAAGGCCAGCCAGAACATGACAAAGACAAGCGCCAGAAACTCCGGTGCAGGCGGAAGGCCAAGGCTGAAGATCGCCACTGCGAGCATCACCAGATACAGATGCGGCAGCCAGAACAGCGCGGCGGTTCCGGGCACGGCGGGCCCCAAAGCGACGTTGTTCCAGCCAAAGAGGCCGATCGAGGCGAGCAGCAGCAGGCCCGCCGCGATCATCGGAAACGGCGGGCTGCGCAAGGGGCCGATATCCAGCGCCGCAAAGACGCTTTCCGGCAGGAACCCGGAGCCGGTGATCAGCAACCACAGCACAAGCAGGATCAGCACCGCAGGCAGACCGGGGGGTGTTTTGACGCGCTTGCCCGCGCCGCTCCAGGCCGAGGGTGCCGCGGGCGAGGCACCGGCAGAGGTTGCGACATCGGTCTCAAGGGGCGGCGCGTCGCTGGCCGCCGAATGTGAGGCTGATGTATGCGAGGCTGGTGTATGCGAGGCTGATGGAGTTGAGACTGATGGAGTTGAGACTGATGGAGTTGAGACGGGCGTCTCGTCTGAGTGCGGCATGGACGGTTCCCTGATGCGTTGGGCCAAGTGAGGCAGGCGGGCGGGCGGTGTCAAGGCTTGGGGGCAATGGATCTGACGTTGCGGAACGCAGAGGTTGGTTGCTTTCTTGCGGCGCGCGGCCTTGCTAGGCTCAGGCAACAGGAGGACGGGAATGGACGACAAGGCGATCATCACCTGCGCGCTGACCGGGGTCCTGACCGACCCGCGCCGCCATCCCGTGCCGGTTACGCCTCGGGAGCTTGCGCAATCGGCGCGCGAGGCGTGGGATGCCGGGGCGGCCTGCATGCATGTGCATTTTCGCCAACAAGGTGAGGGGCGCGGGCATCTGCCGAGTTGGGATCCGGCGCTGGCGCTGGACATCGCGCAGGCGATCCGCGCGGCCTGTCCGGGCGTGATCCTGAATTTCACCACCGGCGTTGTGGGGCGCGACCAATCGGGGCCCA
>Ga0316204_10002434_pt1 | contig 42136 bp, 27 predicted proteins | sample 6monrhotite_MG_2_FD_205661 | JGI IMG/M metagenome (GOLD analysis project Ga0316204, IMG submission 205661) | Microbial mat bacterial communities from mineral coupon in-situ incubated in ocean water Damariscotta River, Maine, United States -... | ecosystem: Environmental > Aquatic > Marine >... | reverse complement strand
TATCCATAAAAAGTTGGTAACTCAGATACAGCAGAAAGGCGATGCCTAACCATTGAATGAATTGTGTGAGCCACGGCAAAGCGTTAATGAAATAGCGCAAACCAAAACCAATAAGCAGAAATAAAACAATAAAACCTAAGGTGGCTCCCGTCACAAATGTGAGGCCAGTTTTTAGTCCATAACGCGCACTACCACTCAAAGACACAAGATTCACTGGCCCCGGTGAAAGTGAAGCCGCAAGGGCAAACAAAGACATAGTAATAAGAAGAGAAACTGTCATTTTTAAAGCACGTTGTGTAGTTTAATAAAGTTCTAATCATCACCGCCTAAAGCACAAGAGTATTGAATAAAAATGACCTTGGTGATAATTATCATGGCAGTCTTTGTAAATTCTTTGTGGCGACGGTGAATTACTGCTCGATTTAATTCGTAACGAGCAGCAGTCCGACTGCTTTAAATCACCTTACCTTATAAATATTCTTGAAAGATTAATTCTGCTTCTTCATTACTGATGGAACGAAAAAACAAGTCACAACCAATGAGCAAGCAATACAGTATTAATCCGTGACGTTTTGCTTCGTTTTTGGAACTGTAAATATCATTTAATAGCGACATGAGATAATCAAATCGCTGCTGATAAACACTTAATACAAATTCCCCGATTTCTGGATTTTGTTTTGACCACATATTAATTTCAATTTCTAGACGACTACCTTTACTTAAACCATCTATACATTGACGAACCAGCAGAGTTAACTTCTCTTTGGAACTGCTGCCCGATTCTGAAAGTACAATAAACTGCTCAGTAAAAGTGTTTCTCCAATACTCCAACATCGCAAGATCAAAATCTTTTTTGGAATTAAACCAGTGGTAAAAAGCACCTTTAGTTACCTGCAACTGTGCACAAAGCGTGCTTATTTTTATTTGATCTGCACCGTTTTTATCCAACGTCATCAAACCTGTTTTCAGCCATTTTTCTTTTTGAATTTGTATCATTTACCATCAACTGTTTACAACATACCTCTTGGTATGTTACTTTTTTGCTATACATACCTCAAGGTATGCTATCTGTGATTTTTAAATAGAGGCGTGGCAAATGATTGCATTTAGACATATAAAAAAACTGCTTAGAAATAGTTTGTATTGTTCCGTTGCGACAGTTCAAAATGATGTTCCCCATTGCTCCCCAATAGGTAGTGTATATTTGCTTAATGAGCATCATGGCTATTACCTTGAAATGTTCACCCAATCTGTGAGGAGGGCTCAGGCAAATAATTCGAAGGGCTGCATATTAGTGGTGAACACTTCCTTGATATTTTGGTTAAAATCATTATTCAGGGGCAACTTTGTAACGCCACCCGCCGTCAGGTTAGTCGTTCAGTTTGGTGAAAAAAGAGCATCCACAGAAGAAGAACAAGACAAGTTTCGTAGCAGAGTAAGTCTATTTAAAAGACTAAAAGGCCACAAAATCATGTGGTCCAAACCATCCCACGTTAGAGAGTTCTCGGTTGAGAAAATCATCCCTGTATCCTTAGGAAAAATGACTGCGGTTGATTATAGTCACTAGGATGCAGTAACGAGAGTGGATGGGTGTGAAATATTAAAAGCACGCTTCGCGCCATCTTCCTGATGGTTTTTGACTCGAATCCCTTCAAGCCAGTGACTCTTTTTTCAACAACAAAAAATAGAGTAACCAGACAAAATGGTCTGGAACCATTTTGAACATCTGCAAGATGGCCCAGAGGGCAAAGTAAAAGGATTTACTTTGTAACAATGCCGCTCGCTACTATAGTTTTTAACCGCATAAAATGGCTTATTTTAGAGTCGCTGTAAATGTTCTTTTCCTACCCGATGTAAACACTTTAACTTAGTCAATCGCACATCCTTGATGACCGGCACCCAATCTCGACTTCCCTGTCGAGCTGTTCAGCTGGGCGAAGCCGTGCTTCTAAAAAAACCAGTTTCACCCATGTCATTTGCCCCAAGAATGAGCCATTTTTTGCTAAAACTTTAAAGGCGAAAAAGCAGTGGCCGAGCCACCAAAGATTACAATCGGCAGAGCCGACGCATCTGTTTTTTCTTTTGATTTATCCTCGAATCAAGGCTCGCCAACTATTAGGTGGATTTAGTAGATCGTTATAAATCGTTCCTTCGCAACCAACTTTAAATTAGTCAATCACACTTCCATGATGATCGGCACCCAATCTCGACATCTCGACAATTGCTCCTGCATTGTTCTACCTTCCGCCTTCCATGGCGGTCGCTTGTCGTGATGTTCAACTGGGCTAAGCTGAGCTTCTAAAGAATCCAGTTTCACCCTGCTAAATATCAAAAATAATTGGATGAAGAACATAGTTTGGCGAGCGGGCTTTTTTGCTTACTTTTTTTGCCTGCAGAAAAAAAGTCAGTCGCACAGAAGGGATTCTGTGAGAAACCTGGCAAGCTGCTGCCGCGGCGGAAGGCAGTGCCCACTAGGGCATAAAACACAAAGATCAATCGCTACTGAATATCATGGGTGTCATGATATCCTGCGCACTTTATGTCTCTGTAATTCTAATTGGCGAGAATATGCAACCGCAGCACCGCATTGCTTACAGTTTTCGATACCTATGTTATAAATAGTGACTTTTGGCACTGTGTTTATCCGTACGCTCAAGCTAGTATTATCGCATATCAGCAAAACGAAAAGATTATAATATGAGCACAGGTGACACCATCGAGCAACCCCAAAAGCAGTTTATCGGCATTGCTGTGTTGTTTATCCTGTGTTTTTTTATATCCAAAACAAACTTACTGGCGCTGTATATTTCGTTGGGTTTAGATCGGGAAACCTACAGTTTTGCCCTGCAAATAGCCTTTATTAATATCGTTTTTGTTGTTTTATATCCATTTTTGAGCCGTCAGACATTAACTCAATTGGGGTTGCGATCACCCTCTTTGTGGAGCAGCGACGAGAAACGCTTTTTCCTCATCGGTCTGGTGATATCCAACGGCTGTTTTCTGTTGTTAACCTCAAAATGGCAACGCCTGCTGGCGTTTGACGATCTGCTTCAAATCACGCTAATGGTGTTAATCCCGATGTTATTCTGGGGCTTTTTTCAGGAAATGGTTTATCGTGGGTTGCTGCAAAATCAGTTGAGCAAAAAAGTCGGCTCGACCAAGGCCATCCTGATCAGTAACCTGTTATTTACTTTTGGTCCGCTTCATTTTCACCACTACCAGTACGTGGCCGACAATATTGCCCATATGAAATATTTTGCCTTCATTTTTGTAATGGGTTTGTTTTTTGCGTGGGTTTATAAACGTTTCAACAATTTATGGCTGGCCGGGTTATTTCATGGCATTGGCAATGTTTATCTTGACAGTATTAACACAGCGACTGCTTTGTTTGGGTAGTGTTTTTTACCTACCATTCGGCCTAACAAATCTACGGTGCGGTCCCCGCCCATGGTTCTGTTTATTGTCAAGGAATCAAGGGGTCAGTGTCTGACGAATCCCCACGAAATAAGCCGGTAAGTTATTTTAAAATAATTTGGAACATTCACGGTATTTGGTGATCAGATCAATCGCCGAAAATCACTAAAGACCAATACCATGAATGAAGCCGCTACTTTGAAGAAATTCATTACTGTTGTCACGCCTAAAATGGACAAAGATAGACGAACGGCATTAGCGAGTTGCGTTAGCAGTTTGATAAACGGGGCTAAATGTTCAAATTCGTTCCAAACGAAATTGTGCTTACTTTTTTGGCTGTAGCAAAAAAGTAAGCTAGGCCCAAGGAACTGGGCTTAAGAAAAGCAAGCGATTGCGGTAAGCGCAGCGCATTCCCTTTTACTAACCCATGTAAACCTAATCACTTTTTCTTCTTAAAATCATCTTCTTCCGCCCCTGCCCATACCTTGCTTAACAAATGCATAGCCGTGGCCACGCGGTTAATGGGTTTAATTAAGTCTGTGGTATCCGACTGTTGCATATCGAGTTTTATCGCTTCGAGCGAGTTGGATATTTGACCCAGTTGTTGCACCGCTTGGGTGGTGGGGTCACCTTCAATGTCTAGACTTTTTTTACTGCTAAACGCACTACAAATATGTTGCCAACGGGCGGTTTGTTCTCCGTCCATCACGCCGCGTAAAATGGCTAGTTTAAGGATATTTTCTTCTGCTCCTGACGTCAGGGTTTGTGCTTCGCCTGTGTAGTGATCGCCGACCAGTTGCATGAGTTCGTCATGATTCATCACAGCCGAGACTTTTTCGGACATTTTGTTCATGTTCCGATAACTACCTTGCAATTTGAAAGGCGGTTCTTCGCGGTAATCTTCAGCGGTGGCGGCTGAGCGAATATATTCAAGATTCACTTTAAGGATCACCTCTTGAATGGCCGTTAAGTGTTTTAATACGCTGGTAATTTCATTGACCTCAGCGCCGCTGTATTGATAACTCAGGTCGCTGCTACTGCTATTGCCGTTTTGTGCCATGGCCACTAATTTATAGACATCTTGCATATCACGCAGGGCTAAAGGCGCTAACACCGGATTAGAGGTGAGGGCATTTTCAATATAGCTCAGGGCAAACTGCTCTTCTTTACCGCCCAGCACATCACCTAAGTTATAAATATCGGCACGGTTAGCTAACATATCTGGCACTTTAAACACGTCGCCCGATTCGGTGTAGGGGTTACCGGCCATCACCACACAGAATTTTTTGCCACGCATATCATAGGTTTTGGCTTGGCCTTTCCATACACCTTCAATACGTCTGGTGCCGTCACACAATGAAATAAATTTTTGTAAAAACTCAGGGTGAGTATGCTGAATATCGTCTAAATACAACATCACATTACTGCCCATTTCTAGGCCAAGATTGAGTTTCTCCAGCTCTTGACGAGCTGTCGCATTGGGTGCATTTTCAGGATCGATAGACGTCACATCGTGACCAAGAGACGGGCAGTTTATTTTCATAAACACTAAACCCAATCGGTCGGCCACGTATTCCATCAGAGTCGTCTTACCGTAACCCGGTGGTGAAATCAGCAATAACAAACCCATCAAATCGGTACGTTTGTTTTCACCTATTGTGCCCATTTGTTTGGCGAGGTTGTCACCAATAATAGGCAAATAGACTTCGTTAATTAAACGGTTGCGTACAAATGAGCTAAGAGGTTTAGCTTTGTAAGCGTCGAGTTGTAATTCCTTTTTGCTGGCTTGCATTTCTTGCTGACGTAATTGGTGATAACGATGAAAGTTTTTGACGTGTTGATTGTGGTATTGGTTGAGTCGTTCGCTGTATTCATCTAGCGCAATATTAAGCTGACTGTCCACTATGTTTTTATGGTCGCTGAGCAAGCCATCTACAGTGACATTAAGATCGACTTTACTGGGCCTTAGATTCAACTTGCCTTGGCAAATAAGTAACGCCGCGGCCTCAGGTAAATAATGGCCTAATTGTGCTTTGTCTTTGTCTCCTAAAGTGGCAGCTAACCAAGCATTAGTTAAACTCCATTGTTCTTCTAACCCTGCAATTTGTGCTTGCTTAGGTTCGGCTTGTTCAAGCAATTGATTAAACTGTGTCATGGCGCCTTGGAACTCATGTAAGTGCCCCAGCATGTCTAGCTGTTTGCTAAAATTTTCAGACAATTTTTTTGCCGGTTGGCTACTAATAAACGCCAACTTAGGCTGAGCCAATTCTGCACTTAAATAGTCGGTACTTTGTTGAATTTCATGATCTTTAAACTGCAAGGAAAACTGCAGACAAAAAGCTCTGATTCTTTGCTCAAGTGTTTGCTGTAACTGTTCAAAGCCGCTGCGACTATTGAATGATGTTGCCAAAAGCTGTGCGCTAAACGCATGGCTTTGCCAAATTTTTTGCTGGGTTTTTTCTCGATTCGCAAAGGTCCAAAATAACATTGCCAAAGCTCGGGCTTTAGGTGCAAAGCGCAATAAATCGGCTTTTTGATGTACAGGTAAAATAGCCTGTAACAGTTTCACTGCGTCAGCATCATGCACACCTTTTTCGTAACCTTCTTGGTAGCGCTCGGCCATATAATGGCGCACTAGCTGCATCAACGCTTTTGGGTCGTTAACCAATTCGTACAAGGCATGAATAGACTGGCCGTTTTGCTGTAATTCGCCATCTCGAATAATCAGTGAGGCTAAATATTCGATTCGGCTCACATCATTGTTTTCAGATACTAAGGCTTGTTGCCAGTAAGGTTTAAGGTCGTTTAGTTCCTGATTATCTAGCTGTTCAAAATAGTCAGTACCCACTAAGTGGCGATATAAACCATCGTCACGGGGCAATAAGGTTAAATCAAGGTTTTGTGAATTAACGCTAAATTTATGCCTGCCCAACTTAATAACTGCGCCGCCGTCTTCAAAAATATCCTGCTTGTCTCGTAGGCTACGGATACCTTGTTCTTTTGCTGCTTTTAATTGGGCTTCTAAGTCGTCGGCTTTAACGGGATCATTCAGTTCTCGCAACTGAGCGACTAAATCAGCGATTTTCATCACCATAGGGTCGGAAGCAAAATAGGTGTTTTGTTGGTCTGCATCCTTAAAAGAATTAGCCCGTCTGATCACACCTTTTAAAATTCTCTCTGCTGCACCAAATAAGTTTTGTGAACGACGTTGTTGGTCTTCTAGCAGACTTTGTTTACGACTTTCAAATACACTGTGTAATTCTTCCCGCTTATCCATGATATCGCTGAGAAACTGGTCGTATTCACTGAATTTGGACTCCAATTCTTCTAATTGGATCATCAATCTGGATAACTGCTCATCTGCTTTTTCTGGTGTATCAACCATAGCAATAGCACTATTAATGCTTTGGGAAAACAATCTAAACTGTGCGGCAAATTCAGCGGTGGATTCGCCCGAACCTAGTTCTTTGCGGCGTTTTTTACCTTGGGCTTTAACTTGATTGAGTTTGGCGTATATCTCAGAAATATCGTCGAGAATTTTGGTTCTGATGGTGGCATCATCCACTTTCAAACCATTGAGGATCTCGGTCAATAAATCTAAGCCAATAGATAAGTTATTTAGCTCTTCGATAAGTGGTTTGATTTCTACTACTAAATCTACTTGAGACAAACTATTTTCTAAGGTGATAATTTTGTCATGGTAAGGCTGTAGGGCTTTGTCAGCTGATAAAAAGTCTACTGTGGCACTGCTGACTATTTCAAACTGTTCAGTTACTTGAGTATCTAATTCAGCAATACGTTCTCTGTTGATATAACGCTGCTCTTTGAGCGTTATTAAATGCCCACGTTGTTGTCGTAGCGCTGTTAAACATTCAACAAATTGCTCAGGGGATTGCCAATCGCTTATTTTAATTGTGGCTAATACATCGACCTGCTTTTGTTCGGCTTGGGCTAGTGCTTTGTCGGCCTGTAAACGAATTTGTTCGACCTTAACAAATTCATCAATCACCAATTCGGCAGTGGCGGTTATTTGTTTTACCACCTCACCTAAACCATCTACTTCTGGCTCAGCCAACCAATAGTAGCTGTCAAACATAGTACGACAGGATTTAATCAAGTCTTCGTATAAATTACGACTTGGATTAGGATTTGCCACACTACGATTAATGGCGATTAAGTCTGAAATCCCGCGCACTAACTCTTTATTGCCAATACGACTAAAAAAGCTATCAGTGGTGGGTTGTTTTGCGGCATGTTCTTGACTGAAATAGGGGGTTTCCCATACTTGCATGGGGTGCACACGGGTCGCTTCGTCTTCGGCAACAAAGACCACCATAGTGCCATTTTCAAACACACTATAACCATGAGCATAAATGGGATTTTGTAATTCTTTACGGATAAGGTTGTAGGAATACAGTCCAATTAGACCCGATTCGGGCTCATAAAACACATAAAGTACATCTTCACCATTGGGCGAGCGAATGGTGCGTTTAAAGTGCAAACCTTGTATTTCATCGGGAAAAGACTTGGTTTCGCCATTTTGTAAGTAATAACCACCTGGGAAAATGATGCCGTGATCTTCAGGTAAAGATACACAAGCCAAACCAATAGCATCGATACGATTCACTTGGTTAGTGCGGGTATTAAATATCAAAAAGCGATAGCGTTTTTCTCGATAAGGCTGGATTTTTAGCAATATCAAGCTGCCTATTTGCGCATATTGGATGTCGGCATCGGCAAGGCTTTGGGTTTGATCTTCTACAGATTCGTTGTAAATACCTAAACCGTCTTCGGTATTATTTTCAACTTTAATTGTCAACTGCCCACTTATAGTTTCGACAAACACCTGGTCAAGGATATTTACGTGAGGATGTTGACCCGTTTCATGTTGTTCTCGCCCGACTTTTTGCCATTCAAAATCGTGTGAAGCGGCGACCTTAATTGCTCTTTCACCACGGTTGTCGATGTAACTAGCTGAGCCATCTTTGTTCACTCGCCACTGAAATACTCGGGTATCTTCTATTTTTCGGCCAATCTGAAACACCGCAAACAAGGTTTGGTTCTGTACTTTTAACTGAATTAAACGCGCTTCTTTGTAATAGACATACAACTCATTAAATTCTTTAATAAAGGTAGTATCTGCTAAAAAGCTGCCAGCTAAATCCTGTGCTTCTAGTTCAAAGCCCGCTTCATTGTGTTTTAACTTATATAAGCCAAACACATCCTGCACTTTGGTTTCTTTTTTCAGCCCAATAAAAACGTTGTAACCAAATAAAATATTATCGCCTACTGGCACTATATCTCTGGCCACACAGTTGTTTTCGGTGCGCACTCTCACTCGACTAAGCACATCCAACTTGGCTTGACCAAATTCTGCAATACGCGCCTGATTAAGGATTTCGACTTTTTGTTTAAGCTTCGATGCTTGTTCAGTTAGGCGCTTATGAATAACTTCATAAGCGCCGCCTTCGGCTACCGCCTGATCAAGCTGATTTTGATCAGTCTTAGTTTGCTCTGTCATAAAATATGCTCCCAGCTAATTTAATCGGGCAGCTAACACTGCCCATGCACTATTTATTAGCTTGAAGGGTTATCGGTTTTAGTCACTTTTGAACTTAACGCTTTAGTCACCAATTCCATAATTTGCGGATTATCACCACCTTCTTTAAGAAATTTTGCGACTAAAGCAGTAATGGCGGCATCTTTAGCGTTGCCACTGGCTCCACCAAATCCGGCGACTAATTCTTTGGCATCCTCTACAAAGCTGGCATCACCATTGAAGTGATCAGCAAAAGCTGTTTGCAAGGTTTCGCTCTTACCAATAGTGCCATCGATGGCTTTACCCACAGACAGAGATTTTACAAAACTATCTAAGTAGCTGGTGTCCCCTCCTACAATATCGATATTGGCTTCTTTCAGTGCTTCTGATAACACTAAGGCTTGTTGCTTAGCAATTTCAACATTAGTGGTGATGGATTCCATATTTTGTTCATGCTGTTTGTCTAAACGCATTCTAAATTCTTCGTGGGCACGTTGTTGTTCAGACATAGTTGCCATGGCTTCGAATTTTTTGGTCATGCCTTCGGCTTCGGCAGCGGCTTTCTTAGCCATCACTTCAGCTTCGGCTACACCGGTTTTCTCGACTGCATCAGCCATGGCTTCTTGTACCCGAACATCCGCCATGCCTTCTTGTTCTTTAGCGATGGCTTTTGCTTCCATCACCTTAGCTTCTGCAAGACCCGAAGCCGCAGCAAGGGCTTCGTTACCTTCTGCTTCTTTACGCTGTGATAAAGCAAGTTTTTCAGCTACATCCAAATCAGCAGCGGCAATAGTGACTTTTTCTTTAGCTAGGTATTCACTCGATTTTTCAGCCGCTTCTGCCGCTTTGATATCTTTAACCAAGGCTTCTTCAGCGTCTGCTTCTGCAGCTATCACTTTTGATTTTCTTAAACGTTCAGCTTCTGAAATTACTCGTACGTCGTTAATTTCTTCTTCTTTTTCAGCCACAGTTTTGTCTACTTCAACACGACTGCGGATCACATCAGCAATTTCACGTTTTTCGTGTTCCAATAATTTTTCATTAGCAATACGCTGCAACGATGCTTCTTTTTCACGGTCTATTTGTTCAAGTTCGCGGGCTTTAATTACCCGCTCTTCTTCAATCGCCACTGCACGAAAACGGTTGTTTTCGGCTACTTCGACTTCACGTTGTTTGTTTTGTTCTTGTACTTCAATCTCTTGTTCAGCTTGCACCCGCGCTTGCTCAGCTTTGAGTTTTTCTTCGTGTTGTACCCTTTCTGTTTCGGCAGTTTCTCTGGCGATAACGGTTTGTACTTCACGCTGTTGTTTAGCTTCAGCATCCGCTTGTTGGCGTTCCAGCTCGAGAATAGCTTCTCGGGTTTCAACGTCTTTACGTTTGATTTTCATCTCTTCGTCACGCTGGAACACATTGGTTTGGATATGTTGTTCGGCGGTCAGTTGGGTGATTTTACGAATGCCCTGAGAGTCTAAAATGTTATTGGGATCTAACTTTTCTAGAGGGGTTTGTTCAAGGTAATCAATGGCCACATCTTCTAGTACATAACCGTTAAGATCGGTGCCAATGTTGTCGATAATCATATCGCGGAACTTGTCACGTTTTGCGTACAAGTCTTCAAATTCAAGAGACTTACCAACTGTTTTAAGCGCTTCTGAGAATTTTGCACTGAATAAGTCTTCAAGTGTTTTAATGTTGGATGCGCGCTCACAACCTATGGCTTGAGCTACCTTCATTACGTCATCACGGTTTTTATTGACCTTAACAAAAAAGCCAACCTTGATATCTGCACGAATATTATCGTTACAAATCAAGCCGTCGGAACCACTTCTATCCACTTCAATTGTTTTAAGTGAGATGTCCATGATTTCCATTTTATGGAATACCGGGATCACCACACCGCCAGTAAAAGTCACTACGGGTTCGTTGCCCATTTTGTTGATGATCATGGCGCGGCCCTGCTCAACCTTTTTGTAAAGGCGAGCCAGCATTAAAACAATTCCCATGAATAGGACAAAAATGCCTACCGCAAGAGAGATCCAGAAAATTACATTACTATCAGCATTCATGTGTTTACTCCGTTAACGACTACTAAATTTTTGGAAAAAAGGGGTTATAGGTTGGCTGATGACATAGCCATCACTTCAGCTTCGCTGGCCACTACATAAGTGTCGTCGTCTGCTGAATATTCTAATAAAACAATGCGACAGCCTTTGCACAAATCGTTAGGCGTATTAGCTCTAATGCTATACACCATGCCATCATCGGCAGTGGCTTGGCCAAAGGATTCAGTCACAGTTTGGGTAGTGACTGTGCAAATCACGCCATCTAAATCTTTCTTAGACACCGCTTCGTGGGTATGGAATACCTTGCGTAAAGGTTTGCAACAAATAGCGGCAATGGGGATAGCTACAATCACTGCAAAAACAGCCACGATAAAACCGATAGCCGTTGCCGAAAGTATGCCATCGAACAGTTGTGTCAGGTATTTTCGAGCTAAATAAGCAAACGCAAAAGCATAAATATCAACTAAGGTCAGTGCCACCGTGAGCGGTACACCATCAAGACCAAAGGTTTCCAGCCAGCCGCCCCCCGCCGCATCGGCATCGACGTCAATATCAAAGATTTCGATATCCACTAATCCTGCAAAGGCCATTAGCCAGAACAACATTAAAACAATCAGTGGTATGGTGAATATTAGGGTGGGAAAGCTAAATACTTCGTTTAGAAAAAGTTCCATTTTGATCTGCTCCATTACTACGCTTTGAGAATCAAATTAACCATTTAGTCGACAAGCAAATTACTTTGAGAATCGCACTTTGTCAATTGGTTTAGCTGTTTTTCCTACTACTGAGGGCAACGCACCTGCCACATTAATACCAGCAATACATTACGGTTCCGCTGCAGTTTTATTTCTTATCTTAACAAGGTTTTGTTTTGTGTTTTTTCAGGTTGATATCAAGGGTAAAGATGGAAAAAAGGTCGCAGAAGCTATAGCACTTTGTGCATTCGGCGCGGCTCGGATTGTCGCTGGAAAATACTTGTCAATATTGACTGAGCCAGAAGAAAAGCTGACGTTGCTTGAGCCAAAAAATGAAATAACCAAGTGACTTAGTCAAAGAGCTATTTGGCGCATTGAAGAAAATTCAATGCGTCGGCTACCAATGCTAAGTATTAGTTTTCTTAATTGAGATTTTTCGCAACACCCGCTATTAGGGCATTAAGACGCTCCGCATTTTTACCTATATCACTCTTACCAATGCGGGATTTGCTGCGAGCATCCAGCAGGGTCATCTGGCCATCGTTTTGAATACGGATAACCACATCATCAACAAAGCCGAAAAAAGTAGTAGTATCGTAAGCTTCAATCAAGCCAAGTGTTTTATCAGAATTAACGACTTCTAGCCCCATGCCTTTAACTGCCGCTAAAGCTGCATCGAATACCTGTGCGGCTGTCTTCTGATATTTTTGTGTTTGTAATTCAGGGTAGGCTTTGCGCTGTTGGCTGGCTATTTCTTCACCTTGATACTCAGCTGGGTTAGGCGCATCTGCTCGTAGCGCTAAAATGGCAACGAATTTGGGCGGGTTAACTAAGTCTGTTGTGATATCGTGAATAGGTGGCACTGACTTGGCTTTATTCATCATGCCAAGGGGTGCAACAATCGCTACAGCAGCGCATAAAACGGCAACTCCAGTGACAGGCCAAGAGATAGTTTTGCGCATAAATATGACTTGAATGAGCGCCAAAACAATCGCAACAGCACCCACAATCAATGCGATTCGCATGGCAAAAAAAGCATTCATCAGGCCAAGTATTCCTGCCTGATATAAGGGACCAGCAAGTAGCAATAGTAATAGAGCCGAAACACCTGCAATTAACGTAAGAATTTTCATAAAAACAATGTCCTGTAATTTATTAACGCAATGATAAACTATATTCCCAATTGATTCACTTAAAGGCCATCACTGACTATGATTAATGATACGTGGATAAGGCTAGGGGTTTTCATAACCGTACTCGCTGTCATGATGCTCTGGGAATACCTGAAACCCAATCGTCTGTCGCCTGTCAGCACAGGTAAACGCTGGCTGAGCAATTTTTCTATGATTTTGCTTGGGGCGCTGGTGGCTAGATTAATGATACCAACAGGCTTGGCGGCTATCGCTATCTATGCACAAAATAACCACCTAGGAATGTGGAATCAGATACCAATGAGTCTTTGGCTCAGCATGCCTATCTCGGTATTGGTTTTTGATTGTTTGATTTACTGGCAACATCGGCTTTTTCATCGTGTTCCACTGTTTTGGCGTATTCATAGGGTTCATCATGCAGATCCCCATCTCGACGCTTCAACGGGTTTGCGTTTTCACCCATTAGAAATCGCCCTGAGTTTGTTGCTGAAAATTGCTGCTGTACTGCTGTTGGGTGCCCCGGTATTAGCTATTTTGATTTTTGAAGTATTGCTTAATGCCACGTCTATTTTTAATCATAGCAATATCAAACTCCCACTTAAGCTCGACAAATTATTGAAAACTGTAATCGTAACTCAATCCATGCACCGGATTCATCACAGCCAAGTTGTGTCAGAAACAGACAGTAATTTTGGGTTTAACTTATCTATCTGGGACAGGTTATTTGGTAGTTATATAGAAGAAGCTGCGAATGGTGATGAGGGCATTAAATTGGGTTTAAAAGAGTATTCAAGTCCTAAAACCAATACCAGCCTAAAAGCTTTGTTGCTAATGCCTTTTCGACAAAAGCAGAACTGAGTATGCTGAACTCGCGATAAGAACGACATGTCATGGGTTATGATGCAAAAAAAGGATAGTTTGCTTACTCTAGATTTTTTGAACAAAGACACATACTCTACCGTTGCTCGCCACTGCTGTGGGTCTAAGTATATTACAAAAATTGGAGCCCGTTTGAATCGACAAGATCTTGAAATCCAGCATGCTAATGAGGTGACGGATCTGCTTAGGCCCGTTGCCTACTTTTTTGCGTTTCTTTATTTTTTTCTGACGTTGGCGCATTTTTTACTTCTACAAGAAACATTTAAGTGGATCCTGTGTACTTCGGCCCTGTTGACTACAATAGTAAGTATTGTCATCGGACTCAATGCATCCAAGATTTCACCAGCCCGACATAGCCTGATTATCCTATTACTGATGCTCATAGCCAGTTCAAATAGCCTGCTGCATTTATGGTTTTCTCAAGTTCCAGAACAAACGACTAACATATTCGTGACTATTATCGCGTCAGGCATAGTGTTATCAAATCGCAGCCACTGGACAGCCTCAATTCTGTTTAACTGGTTAGGATGGATCTCTGTCAACATCACACTTGAGATGGCGCTAGCCCAGCACTTTTTCTTCGCCATGGCGATGAGTACTCTGCTTAGCTGGTTTGCCCATCTGGCGCGAAAGAAATTGGTAGAAAAACAACTGGCACTGGAGCTGGAGAGAGACCTTGCAATACAACATGAGCAGCAGGCGAAGGCAGCAACCGAGGCGAAAAGCGCATTTTTGGCAAACATGAGTCACGAAATTCGCACACCAATGAATGGCGTCATTGGCATGATTGAACTTGTGTCACGCTCAAAACTGGATGAAGAACAGAAAGATTTCATTGCAACAGCTAAGCGTAGCGCCGAGTCACTAATGATTATCATCAACGACATCTTGGATTTCTCAAAGATAGAAGCGGGTGAACTGACTATCGAAAACGTGGATTTCGATTTAGAGCGGCTTTTTGCTGAGTTGATCCATGATCTGCAATTTCAGGCTAACAAAAAAGGCTTAAAGCTCGAATTACTGAAGCAATATTGCCAGCAAAACAAAGTGCTAGGCGACCCTCACCGAATCACCCAAGTACTGAATAACCTAATTTCTAATGCGATCAAGTTTACACAATCAGGTAACATCATGGTGGAATATGCTTTGGTTACGATCGACCCACTTCTCCGTCTAAATGTGGTGGTGACCGACACTGGTATTGGTGTTAGCGATGCAGCACTACCTCACCTTTTTGACTCATTCTCTCAAGCCGATATGTCAACAACAAAAAATTTTGGCGGCACTGGTTTGGGTTTAGCGATCACCAAGCAGCTATGTGAACTGATGGGCGGAGGCGTAACGGCCCAAAGTAAGTTAGGAAAGGGATCAGCCTTCCAATTCTCAGTTATGCTTGCCTTTCCAGATCCAAAGGTAACCCAAGAAGAAGTGCCTCGCATCAGCCAGTCAAGCACTAACTTTGCAAATCTGCGAGTCCTTTTGGTTGAAGACAATCTCATTAACCAAGAGGTCATGCTTGCCATCTTAGAAAGTCTAGACATTAAGGTAGATGTTGCGAACGATGGGCTTGAGGCGCTTAAGATGCTCACTGATTCCCAGTCGGCAATATTTGACCTGATACTCATGGATTGTCAGATGCCCAATCTGGATGGCTACGAAGCGACACGCCGCATACGAGCAGGCGATGCTGGAGATGTATTTAGCAAAATTCCCATCGCCGCACTGACTGCAAACACCATGAATAGTGAACGAGAAAAATGCCTTGCAGTCGGTATGAACGAATACCTCACTAAGCCAATAGACATCGAGGCATTGCAGTTAATGCTGGCGAAGTACCAGCCAGCGGGAATATAGGCGGTATTTTTAATACTGATGAGTGTTCGCACAAATCCCTCCTGACATGATGAAGTTCAATTTAGTTAAGGTAGGGACGTCTATATCTTCTGCACTCATATCTATACATCACTCGATTAATACCAAGCGTATTACATAAAATGTTGAGAAATAAAGCTTATTTGCAATAACAATTGAATAACTTAGGCATTATTATTGGTAAGGTCACAATACCAAGCATAGCATTAAGCTGTGTTTGTTAATCGGTCAGTAAACCGCCAAAGGATTATCTGCTATGGCTCATTTGAGGCTTAGATGAATTTTATCATATGACTGATGAAAGCAACCAGGTTGCGTCAGATACGTTGCACTTTAGAGTGGTCAGCGAGTTTGCTGCACGTGTCTTGTCGCTAAATACTGAGTCAGATGTGCTTTGGCACCTGACTCACAACGTTGTTTCTAAATTAGGATTCGAAGATGTCGTTGTATACATTTTCGATGCAGAAAAACAGAGATTGGTACAAAAGGCTGCGTTTGGTAAAAAAAGCCCCTGAATCCTACGTTATTGTCAATCCCATAGAACTTAAAATTGGTCAAGGTGTTGTAGGCAAAGCAGCCGAAAGTCGCATTCCTGTGATTATCAATGACACTAGATTATACGAAGACTATGTAATGGATGATCAAAATCGTTTATCTGAGTTAGCTGTGCCTCTGTTAGACAATGAGACACTGGTTGGGGTGATTGATTCAGAACATAGTGAGTTGAATTACTACACTGAAAATCATGTCAAGACGCTAGTGGTGATTGCCTCGATAGCTGCAACAAAAATCTCTCAAAATAGAGCGCTGGGTAAACTTCAAGAAACAGTAAACAAACTCGAATATAGCAGCAAAATTCAAGACGCCTTGTTTGAAATCGCAGAGTTAATATTCGAAACTGAAAATATGGCTGAGTTCTATCAGCAACTACATTCTAAAATCTCTAAATTGACCTTCGCAAATAATTTTTTTATCGCTTTATCGAGCAGCGATGGAAAAGCCTTTTCTATTCCTTATTGTGTCGATGAAGTCGATGATGTACCTGACAACGAAACGACAATCATGATCGACAATCCACCGAGTATTACTGGATACGTGCTGCAAACCAATAAACCTTTATTAGTCTATCTACAAGATATCAAACAGGTGGAGATGAATTTGTAGTCTTACTGGCTAATCTCAGTAGCACGCAGAAAATTCATGACATTGCTAATGATATCGTTCGAGCCATCAGTGAGCCGATTATTATTGAAGATCAAAAACTTAGCGTCTCTACTAGCATAGGTGTCAGTTATTGCAGGAAGAATACCCAAAAAACATCCGAGAAAATGTTCATTGAAGCTGATGAAGCCATGTATCAAGCAAAAGAGAATGGTAGAAATCAAGTCTGTTTTTTATCGGTCTCAAAAAGGCCAAGATGAATTTAGTTCCTTTGATATAGATAGTGAGTTTAAGCTTGCATTGAGCGAGAAACAGCTAATTCTGGTGTTCCAGCCTATCGTCGATATGCAATCTGGGGTAGTGGTTGGAGGAGAATCATTAATTCGATGGCGTCATCCTAAGTATGGCATGATGACACCCGCCTCATTTTTACCGGAATTAGAAAAAGGAAAGCAGATCATCGCGCTAGATGAGTATGTCATTTGGACTTCTATCCAAAAACTTAAGGCTTGGTATAATAAGTGGCCAACACATTTTCGTTATCTAAGCGTTAATATTTCAGGCAAAGGGTTTAACTCTCCGGCTATTATGCAAATGTTAGAAAGTACCTATCATACTTTTCCTGACGCCCTTAATTATTTGAATTTAGAGTTGACCGAAAGAAGCATTGTTTCAAGTGTGGAAGAAACACGGAAAACCATGCATAAAATACGCGAAATGGGAGTGAAAATCGCATTAGATGATTTTGGTACGGGGTACTCTTCTCTAAGCTACTTACATCAGTTTAGTTTTGATGTTTTAAAGTAAGCGGATTGGTAAAGCTTGATAATTGCCTGATTTGGCCATATATCTTAACTTGCGGCAAGTCTAGCCGTGTCGAATAAGGAAGTCAGTTATGGAAGTATTGCTCGATTATATCTTAACTGCACCAACACTTATTTTAGTGTTTGTCATGGTGCTAATCAAAACCTCAATGAAATTTGTCCCACAAAATCGCGCTTATGTAATTGAACGATTTGGTAAATTTCAGTCAACTAAAGAAGCTGGGTTAAATTTTATTGTGCCTTTTATTGATCGTATTTCTGCGGATCGCTCATTAAAAGAAAAAGCCGTAGATGTACCTGAGCAAAGCGCCATTACTAAAGACAACATCTCGCTGTCAGTGGATGGTGTGTTGTATTTTCGAGTGCTTGATCCCTATAAAGCAACCTACGGCATAGATGATTATGAGTTCGCCGTCACTCAGTTAGCGCAAACCACTATGCGTTCTGAGTTAGGTAAAATGGAATTGGATAAAACCTTCGAAGAGCGTGATGTATTGAATACGAATATCGTTTCGGCCATTAATGAAGCCGCTAGCCCGTGGGGCATACAAGTACTGCGCTATGAAATAAAAGATATAGTGCCACCTCAGTCTGTAATGGAAGCTATGGAAGCGCAAATGAAGGCCGAACGAGTCAAACGTGCGCAAATTTTAGAATCGGAAGGTGACAGGCAAGCTGCGATTAACCGTGCTGAAGGTGAAAAAGCCTCGGTAGTATTAGCCGCTGAAGCAGACAAAGCTGAACAAGTATTACGTGCTGAAGGTGAAGCTAAAGCCATAGTGGCAGTGGCTACGGCCCAGGCAGAAGCCCTTAGGCAAGTCGGTGAAGCGGCTGCAACTAATGAAGGACAAAAAGCGATTCAACTGGATTTAGCAACTAAAGCCATCGAAGCCAAACATGCGATTGCCAAAGAGTCGTCAGTAGTATTGTTACCTGATGGTGGCACAGAGGCTGCAGGTGTGGTTGCACAAGCTATGACCATTATTAATCAATTAAATAAGGGGTAGTGTATGGATTGGGCATTCAATAATTTAGCCGAAAGTTTGCTCATTCTCGGCATTCTTTTATTAGTCATTGAAATTGCAGTGCTAGGTTTTTCAACCTTTGTACTGTTTTTTGTAGGTTGCGCCGCTGTACTAACTGCAGGTTTATTGTATGTAGGCATCATTCCAGATACTTTGTTGGCAGCACTATTTAGCACAGGGGTGCTGACTGCCTTATCGGCCGCTTTGTTGTGGAAACCTTTGAAGAAGATGCAAACAGAGGTAGATACAACCACGGCAAAAGGCGATTTGGTAGGGCATAGTTTTGTATTAGTTGAAGATGTAGCCCCTGAATTGACACCCGAATATCGCTATTCAGGTATCGAATGGAAGCTAAAAGCTAGTGAACATTTAGTTGCAGGTACTAAGGTCGAAGTGATACAAGCTGATGTGGGTGTGTTTCATATCAAAGCGGTCTAATTTAGGTTTCTAGGATTATAAAAGTCGGGTGAATCCCGACTTTTATATTGCTTGTAATTTTTTATGCAACCTCATATAAACAATTAGCGATGCCAAATACACACTTGAAGTACATTTATGCCTAAACACAGACCCCTTTTTAAGCATATTCGAAATCACGATATGCTTTTTAGCGAATTGGCCATGGCCAGAAACTCTTATGTGCAAAGTCTTGGGTTAACCGATTATGAGTATCACAAAACGCCCAAATTTATTACAGCTGATGGCCGCAGGTTAACCATTGAGCCTGAGAGAAGTTTGATAGTGCATAATTATCAATCTTTTTTGGGTGTGAAGAATATATTGCAGCGAGAAATTCCGGGCTTTTATATTGTGAATAACAGCGATATTGGGTTTCGTTATCCTACGGCTGCTATTGCGGGTTTCGATGCACCTTTTATCAAACGTTTTCGCTCTGAGTTTTTTCATAAAGATGATGAAGATAGAAGTATCTGTCGGCCTCGCAACTTATCTTACGGGATTAAAAGTCGTGGTAAAGGGGATAATCGGCAGGAATACGAAGTGTGGGTGCCAGATGAGAATCTGCAATGTGATCCCACCCCGTTATTTATCGATAAGTATGGTGAGGATTTACCTGATAATGTGCGTGACTTCGCTGCTCAGAAACCTATTGTATATGGATGGATGGGCGTAAAACGTGGCGCGTTTGAAGCGATTTATCTTGATAAAAAGAACATGGGTGATATTGCTATTGTGATAGGTTTATCGGTAGATGCCTACAACATCGGCGCTATGCCAGACTTATCCTATTCCCCTCTTTCTGGCAGTTCAATTGCAGTGGGTAACGCAGAGTTGGAATGGGAAGTGATGGGGTATTATGCACCAAAAGGTGCTCATCCTGAGCATGATCAAATTTGGTCAGCGATCAATCATGCAATTGAAGCTGTCGGAACTCCAATGAGTGATATCTATAATAAAGTGGCCATTGCAACCAGCGAGAGTAAAACAGAACGTATTCTTAGTTGCATACAAGACCAACAGATTGCTACCGAGCAAATTTTGCAGTGGAATTTAAAACCATGGGAGTTTTTACAAGCACAAAGTACTCATAGGCGTAAAGCTCATGACCAATCTCGCACTGTAAACCTTCTGGGAAGGCTAAACAGATTGTTTTATCAAGAGGAGTTTAGGCTGCCATCACTATTAGGAATTCATGATCTCGTGGCACAGCCTGCGCCTTAGTGGCGGGAGATTTATTCTCCGGCCACCTGCATGTTTTCGATTAATACTGAGCCTGTTTGCACGCTGCCGCGGGTTTCTTGTTCGGCACCAATGGCCACAATATTCATCAGCATGTCGGATAAATTACCTGCTATGGTAATTTCGTGAACTGGATATTGGATCACACCATTTTCCACCCAAAATCCTGCCGCGCCTCTAGAATAGTCTCCAGTGACAATGTTGACACCTTGGCCCATTAATTCAGTTACCAATAAACCTGTGCCTAGTTTTTGCAACATTTCTTTATCGGTTTCGCCGCTATGTTGAATAAACCAATTGTGAATACCGCCGGCATGACCAGTGGTTTGCATTTTTAGCTTGCGTGCCGAGTAACTGGTTAACAGGTAGTGATTGAGTAGTCCATTGCTAACCACTTCCATGTCTTGAGTTTTAACACCTTCATGATCAAATGGGGAACTGGCTAATCCTCTCAATATATGTGGGCGTTCGCTAATATTGAGCCAATTTGGTAACACTTGTTGGTCTAATTTATCTAATAAGAATGAAGATTTCCTATATAAACTTCCGCCACTAATGGCGCTGATAAAATGTCCAAATAAACCTGAAGCTATTTCCCGATCAAACAACACAGGTACCTTACAGGTTTTAACTTTTCTAGCGCCTAGTCTGTCCAAGGTAAATTGGGCTGCTTCTCGGCCTAATTGTTCTGGGCTAGTTAACTTGCCTGCCTCACGACCAACAGTATAGCTGTAATCCCGTTGCATTTCGCCGTCTTGTTCTCCAATGACCACGCAACTCATACTGAAACGACTGCTATTGTAACCAGCGATAAAGCCATGGCTATTGCCATATACTTTGGTGCCTAAGTTAGCGTTGTAAGACGCTCCATCTGAATTGGTAATGCGTGGATCAATGTCTAGTGCACTGGTTTCTGCGGCAATCACCTGCTTTATTGCGTATTCGGTGTCTAGCTCTATGGGATGAAATAAATCTAAATCAGGGTAATCAAAGGCCATTAGCTCTTTTTCGGCTAAACCAGAGCAATCATCGTCACTGGTATGTTTGGCTATCTCAAGCGCTTTTTCAACTGTGAGAGTTAATGCTTGGGGTGATAAATCTGCGGTCGAGGCACTGCCCTTTTTTTTACCCTGGTATACAGTGATACCCAAGCCACCGTCGTTGGTAAATTCAACGGTTTCTACTTCTTTTAAACGAGAAGACACTGCAATGCCTTCGACTTTAGACATGCTAGCCTCGGCCTGAGTCGCACCTTTGTCCTTGGCTAATTTTAAAACGTCTTCTACTATGCTTTGTATTTCAGCTAATTGTTGTTGCATAAGGCCTTCATTATTTGGCTACACTGTAGTTTATTATTGCTTTGGGGGTTACAATCTTCATTAGTGTATCACTAAAGATAATGTCATGGTCGCCCCGAAAAAAAACAAAGATGTTGAAGTTGAATTCGACGTTAATGAAGAAGACGAACAACTCAGTAAAACCCAAATTAAAGCGCAAATGGTTGCCATGCAAAAGTTAGGCGAATCTTTGGTTCATCTTGGTCAATCTTCTTTAGCCAAGGTTCCGATGGAAGAAGAATTGCTCGATGCAGTGATGCTCGCCCGTAAAATTTTACGCAAAAAAGAAGGTTATCGACGTCAATTGCAGTTGATTGGCAAGATCATGCGTAATGTCGATATCGCCGCCATAGAACAGGCTCTGGGCAATATTAAATCCGCTCATAAAAAATTAAATGATGCTTTTCATGGCATTGAAATACTCAGAGACGACATTTTGCAACAAGGTGATAGCAAAATTGAGTCGACTATTGTTGATTATCCCCTGCTTGATCGCCAAAAATTGCGCCAATATGTGCGTCAAGCTAAAAAGCAACAAGCTGAAAATAAGCCAGCAAAAGCATCTCGTGAACTTTTTCAATATTTAAAACAAGTGATAAACGGATAATTTTTATGCGGATGAATTCTCTTTTTGTTTTTTTTGCTGTGCTTTTATTAAGCAGTTGTGGTGGTGTGTCCGGTGAAAACGGCAGTGATCCATTTGGTTCCGGAGCAACATCAGAAACATTTACTATTACTTTAGCCATTCTAGACCAACAATGTGGCGTTACATCAGAACCTAGTTTTACTGCCGGTGAAACCTTATGTATCCAAGCAACACTTATGCAAGGTGATGACCTTGTAACGGGTGAAATAGTCAGTTTTTCAACGGGGTTAGGGCAGTTTTCTGAACAAACCAAACTTACAGATAGCAATGGTATTGCACAAATATTTATAGAAAGTAGTAGTGGTGATGTTGGGGCGTTGACCTTAGTGGCAAGCTTTGACGAGGTAACATCACAAAAAAATTACGAATTTTTGGCTGCTGATATTGCTGTTTTACCTGTCTTAAGCATTGACCTAAAGATGTTTAAAAATGGGCTTGCAACTAACCGCTTTAAAGCTAACGAACAAGTTCAAATTCGAGCCGTTGTTAGCAATGAAAATGCACAACCAGTAGAAAACCTTATTGTTAATTTTACAGCGGGCAAGGGCAGTCTTAACACGAATGACGCCCTGACAGATAATACTGGAACTGCACAAGTCACGCTAACGCCAGCGGACGTAGATATTGGCGCTGCTGCGGTGTCGGCATTAACACTAGTCAATGGTGAAGAATTATTGGCATCCCTTAATTTTGAAATTCAAGCAGCAGATGTTATCAGTGAGCAAACTATTAGAATTGGGCATTTTAATTCGGATGGCGTGTTTGTGGAAAATGAGCTCGGAATAAGCGCTTCTGACTCACAAGGTAATGTTGAAATTAGTGCAGGTGCTACATTGGGGGTTTCATTGGCAATAGTTGATGAAAATGATCAACGTATATTGACTCAAACGCCCATTACTTTCACATCAAGTTGTGCAGAAGACGGTTTTGCTAATATTGATCAGCAAGTTAATACTGTAAATGGCGAAGCTTTTGCTACCTATGAAGACATCAGTTGTGCTGGCGGTGATGGCAATGAGGACGTGATAGTCGCATCTCTTGTTGTGAATGATTCTACATTGTCTATTACCCGCTCCATATCTATCCTTGCTGAATCTGTGGGTTCGATTACTTTTGTTTCGGCCGAGCCGACCCAATTAGTTTTACTGGGTACAGGTGGGCAAAATAGCCAAACTATTTCTACCTTGATATTTCAAGTTAATGGAGCCTTAGGCAATCCACTTGCACAGCAAAACGTGACATTTTCACTTAATACTCAAACAGGTGGCTTGAGTTTATCCCCCGCTCTAGGAATAACCAATTCTCAAGGACAGGTAAGCACTAGAGTGACCTCGGGAAATGTCCCTACTTCCGTTAGAGTGACGGCTGAAGTTCTAACGGATTCTGGTACTTCTGTGTTAACTCAATCGGATTTGTTAGCGGTGAATACCGGCTTACCCGACCAAAACAGTTTTACCCTTTCTGCTGATAATCTAAACCCTGAGGCTGATAACATCAGCGGTCAAACGGTGAGTGTAGTCGCTCGTTTAGCCGATACCTTTAATAATCCAGTGCCTAACGGTACGTCGGTAAGCTTTACTACTGAAGGTGGCTTTATAGAGCCTAGTTGCACCACAACAAGTGGTACTTGTAGTGTTACTTGGACAAGTGCAGAGCCTCGAACTGCAGATCATAGGATCACCATTTTAGCTACCGCTATAGGCCATGAAACCTTGTTTGATGCTAACGGTAACAATAGTTACGATGATACTGATGGTGCTGCGATTTTAGATAATACCGACAGTGGCTTTAGAACCAGTCAATTTGGACAAACAGGGTTTGTTGACCATAGCGAGGCATGGCGCGATGATAACGCCAATAATAGTAAAGACACATTTGAAATATTTCTAGACTATAACAGTAATGGGCAATTCGATGGACCTGATGGGCTATTTAATGGTCCGCAGTGCAACTCGGCTAGTGCATGCGGTGAAGGTACCGCTAATACGCTACATGTGCGTCGTTCATTGGAGCTAGTGTCCGCAAGCTCAGCAGCATTGTTAGACATCCTGAATCAAGGAAATTCGGTTATCTTTAGCAACCATCAATCGGCGGCTGAGCCTACACTGGTGCTTGAGCGTGGTGAAGTTATCAATTTAACATTAAAATTTTCAGATACAGCTGTTCAGCCAATCGCAAGTAATTCGACTATTTCGATTACCACCAGCGCTGGATTATTAGCAGGGCAAATTAATTCGGTAATGAGAACAACTAACACTAATGGCGCATCGAGCATTAAATTTACGCTAACCAATAACCTTAGCGACACCAGTGGATTTGCGACCGCCGCAACCATTAATGCTGAAGTGGTTTCGCCAAGCGGTATAGTGTCCGTTGTAACCTTTGTCGTGACACTAAATTAATAAAAAGTTATACGGATTGGTATTAAGCCGTGCCACCAACCGTCAACTCATCTACTTTTAGGGTGGGTTGGCCTACACCAACTGGCAAACTTTGCCCATCTTTGCCGCATACGCCTACACCTTTATCAAGGGCTAAGTCATTACCTATCATAGAAATCTTTTGCATGGCTTCTGGGCCGTTGCCAATTAAGGTTGCGCCCTTGATTGGCGTGGTGATTTTTCCTTTTTCTATTAGGTAAGCTTCGGAAGTAGAAAAAACAAATTTTCCTGAGGTGATATCGACCTGACCTCCGCCAAAGTTAGGTGCATAAATGCCCTTGTCTATGGATGCGATGATTTCTTCTGGTGCAAATTCTCCGGCTAACATATAAGTATTGGTCATACGAGGCATAGGTAAATGCGCATAAGATTCGCGTCGACCATTACCGGTAGGGGCAACACCCATCAAACGCGCGTTGAGTTTGTCTTGCATATAACCTTTAAGAATGCCGTCTTCAATTAACACATTGTATTGGGTGGGCGTGCCTTCATCATCAACACTGAGTGAGCCGCGTCTGTTGGCTAGTGTGCCATCATCCACAACTGTACAACCTTTGGCAGCGACCTGTTCGCCAACACGACCACTGAATGTAGAGGCGCCTTTACGGTTAAAATCACCTTCTAAACCATGGCCTACCGCTTCATGTAACAACACGCCCGGCCATCCACTGCCAAGTACAACTGGCATTTGTCCTGCAGGTGCAGGTACAGCTTGCATATTCACTCTGGCCATATGAATCGCCTCATCCGCTATGTGTTGGTAGCGGGGACGGCCATGGTCGTCTGCGACAAAATAATCATAGGCATAGCGTCCGCCGGCACCTGAACTGCCTCTTTCACGACGGCCATCCTTTTCCATTAATACCGAACAGTTGAAGCGGATAAGTGGGCGAATATCGGTACAAAAAGTGCCGTCTGTGGCGGCAATTAATATTTCTTCATATACACCTCTGATACTAATAACTACTTGGCTAAGGGCACTTTCTTGCTTGCGGATGTATTCATCTGCAGCTCTCAATAGCGCAATTTTTTCTTGTTCTTGCATACCCAAAAGTGGATTGTTGGCATCGTAGCGACTAGTAGGGCGGCTTTGTTTGAGTGACGCTACTTTATGTTTGCCACCAGAATTTGAAATACTGCGTGCAGCTTTTGCTGCTTTTAATAGCGCTTCTGGGGAGATTTCATCAGAGTAAGCAAAGCCGGTTTTTTCACCACTTACGGCACGTACACCCACGCCTCGCTCTATATTGTAGCTACCTTCTTTAATGATACCGTCTTCTAGTACCCAAGTTTCATGTTGGCTTGACTGGAAATACAAATCAGCAAAATCATTGTCATGTTGATAAATGGTATCTAATGCTGTTTCTAATGTGGCGCGGGTTAGATTTGATACATCTAGTAAGTTCTCTTCTACCAAATTAGACAAGGTGACTCCTGAATTTGTTGTGCTGATAAGCGGGCATTTTAGTGCGGATATCAGCGAGTAATTGGTGATCAATTTGGGTATGGATCATGCCACTATCATGGGGTAACTCAACCAGTTTTTCGCCCCAAGGTGAGATGATACAGGAGTGACCGTAAGTTTGTCGTTTATTCCTATGTTTGCCGGTTTGATTGGCGGCAACGATATAACACTGGTTTTCAATGGCTCGGGCTCTCAGCAATGCATCCCAGTGAGCTTGTCCAGTTTGTTGTGTAAAGGCTGCGGGCAATGCCAATACGTCCAACTGCGCAATCTGATTCATGGCTACAAACATAGCAGCAAAACGAATATCGTAACAAACGGCTAAGCCAAGAATACCAAAAGGGGTACTAGTAACCACTAATTTATTGCCAGCCTGGGTAGCACGAGATTCTAGATAGGTGCCGGTATTATCCGTTACCTGAACATCGAAGAGGTGGATTTTTTGATACTCTTCGACTATCTCTCCGTGATCATTAATCAATAAACTCGATGCCGTGAATTTATTGGCTGTTGGGCATAGTATGGGCAAACTGCCCGCAACTAACCATATGTCATATTGTTTAGCGAATTGTTTAAGCTTATGTTGTATGGGCCCGTGATTGAGGTCTTCTGCGATATCCAGCATTAAATTGTCACCCCCACCAAAACAAGCAAAACATTCGGGCAAAACCACCAAACAGGGTCTTTGTAAAGGCAATAATTGTAGTTGCTGCTCTACAAATAAAAGATTATCTGCCACCAGCGGTGAAGAAGTCATTTGAATGGCGACGATATTTGGGTGGACATTAGCCACTTATTGGTACCTCAGTAGGTATTTGGATGTTAACTGGCGTGTCTAATTGTAGATTGATAGATTGGTTCGGTGTTTCAAGCTCTGGCTGTGTTCTTGCTGGCAAGGATACTTCTTTGCTATCTCGACCTAATTCTGTGAGTTGTGGATCGTCCAAGGGGCCGGTTAATGAAAACTTGATATTGGAAATGACTTTGGCAGACGTCAGCATTTGATCCAGCGCAAGTGCTGCCAATGCAGTCGCTGGATTGACCATCCAAGCCACTATCACAGGCAAGCTGGATGTCACATTTGGGGTGAACTCGATTTGGTAATTGAGTTGCTGCTCGTTTAAGTCAGTGTAACCATGCATAGAGATTTCACCGGCCCCTCCATCAACTAAAGTATCTTGGGTATAAGCGATACCATTTTCTATCTGAAAACTGCCGTTAATTTTATCGTAGAAAAATCCTTTGGCAAAGATGTCTCTAAAATCGAGCTGTAGTTTACGAACCAGTGAGTCAAGGCTAAGCAGACTAAATATTCGAGAGCCTTGATCATTGACTTCAGTTAAATAGCCATCGCTTAAGCGCCATTCTATTTGGCCATTCAGTGTGTCGAAGTTAAATTCGTAGGGTGCTCGTTTCCAACTCAAATCGAATTTGGAGCTGGTTTTTGAATCCTTGATCCCTGAATCTAAATTAAAACCTTTGAGGAACGCGCCAAAATCCGAGCTGCTAAACTCCCCTGTTAAACGCGTACTACTTTGGCCGTTGTTTAAAAACCAATCCCCTGAGCCATAAAATAAACCATGAGCATTATTTAAACGCACCTGGTCTATTTTCATACCTGTGGCAGAACGGGACAGACTAAAATCAACTTTGCCTAGGTCGTTTTCCAGAAGACGGCAGCGAGTACAAGAAAATCGAACGGGTGGCAAAGTATCAATGTTGGCTGCAAATTTAATAGAGGCAGCAGATTGTGTCTCGTCAGTATCAGGTTGAGTGCTTTGCCATTTTGTTAATTCAATAAAATCAGCATTAATAGTCACACCTTTATTCAGCCAATCCTTATATAGGATCACTTCCATTCGCGTTTCTTTGGCATTGATATCAAAAAGCCAGCTATCACTGGTATTCTTGGCCAGCATCTCTAACCCAGTAAATCTCTGTGATGCGATTAAAGCGCTATCCGCGTTAATGAAAATACGTTTTGGCGCCTCTAATAGTGGTTTGTCGTTGTTGTCTGGAAGATCACTGATAAGCCTGCTAATGACGTTATACCAAGGCGTGACATCTAACTCATGCATATTTGCAGACACACTAAAGCCCATGCCCATGCCCATGCCCATTAAATCTGATTGACCAATGGCCAAATGTGCTCGAGAGAATTGCATATCTTGGTGGGGTAAATTACCGTTAAATTCTACGTCCTGCCCTAAGGTGACTTTTATTGACGAGGCTTGCTCATTACCTTGGCTAGTAACCAAAAGAGGCAATGATTGTTTTATGGCCTTGGCAAATGGCGCCGGTAGATCTGAGCTAACTTGGTTGAGGTCAGTGAATATTTGTGCAGAATATTGGTAACCTTGGGTGGGCAGCGTCAGAGCGATATCTGCTGTCCAATTACTGCTTCCAGATAGATATTTTGCTAAGCCAGCAGAGAAGGATTCGAGTAAAGGGGTCACCTCCCAATTTCCGTTAATATTAATGTCTGTTTGGTAACCTTTGTCTTCCTGCGTCCCAGTCAATTCCAGTGTGATGGGTTGCTGTAACAATTGCGCCTTAAGATCGCTGGCTTTTATTTTACTATTGATAAAATTCACTGTGCCATTGGTTTGCTGCAATAAAATATTTAAGCTAGGTAGCTCGACCTTATTTTCGGTTAATAACACTTTTCCTTTCGCAACTAACGCTTCGCCAGACAGAGGGATAGTTAAATTTAGTTGAGTTTTTAAGGCCCCACTCACTTTGACTTGTTGTAAGGTTTTACCAAGGGTATCAGCAAGGTTACTTTGCAGCATCAATTCAGTCACTTGCTGCCCGCTGGCTTGGGCATCAGCATCTATAGTCAGCACCGCATTTGCTTGCAGTTGCGGAATTTTTGCAGACAAGTCTTGAAGCTCTACATCGAGTAAACGGCCTTTTTGGCTGGTCATGGTTAAGCTTTTATTTTCGAAAAGTAAATTGACATCTAAATTGCTCAGTGCAGGCCATTGTGGCGCAAATTTTAATTTTCCCTTAACCACTTTTACTTGTGCTTGAAAAATGCCCTGGCCTTGTTCAAAAGGAAATTGCTTGACTGGGCCATGCCATAGTACTTGGGCATTTTTTATTTGCCCTTGCTGTAGCGAGTCGATTAGGTAATTTTTAGTACCCACACCTATAAGTTCTGTTGGGTAAAGCTGTGGTAATTGCGCAATATCAACAGCTTCAATCGTCGTTGACAAAGCTAAGTAATTATCGATGCTACTATAATAAACGCTGGGGCTAAGACTAATAAGTTCGCTTTTAAATAAGGTGTTTTCAGCCAGAATACTGAGGTTTTCTGCAGTGGCCTGAATATATAAATCAGCGTAAAAACGCTGATAGTCAATATTGTCTGGTAACCACTTATTGATCGACAGTTGCCCAGACTTGGCTTTTAAATTTAAGCGCCCATTACCATTAAACCAATTTAATTCGGTTGCCAATCCAGCCAGCCCCGGAATAAATGTTGTTTGTTGCCACCCTAAGTCGCTAATGGCGGCTTTGATCGCTATATCACCGCCTAGCGTATGATGAATATCTAATGAGTTTAATGTGGCTTGAGGTTGTAGTGATTCAAGTAATTCAGTTTGCTTAGGCTCCATTGTCAACGCTAACATGGGCAACACAGACGCCAATTTTAGTGGTTGTTTATGTTGCAAAGACAATGCGCCAGTTTGGTCAATTTTACCTAACCAGTTTGATACCAACACATTGTCGTTTATTTGCATGGTCAAATTATTGAGGTTAAATAGCCATTCTTTATTTACCGGACTGGCATTGATTTGGCCACCTAACACTGCAACTTTAATATTATTCTCTGGGCCAAGGTTTTCTGGATCTTGCCAATCAAAGCGGCTATTAGACAAATCAAGTTGCACAGACTGTAGTGATTTATCCTTTATGGTCGCCCACATCACAAAAGTACCGCGACTCTCAACTAACTTGTGCTTGCTGGGTATCCATTGTTCAACCCAAGGGGATAAATCAACTTCTTCTCCTTTGGCGAAAAATGTGCCGTACAGCGATTCTTGGTTACCATATAAATCGAGAATAAATGACGCAGAATTTTTAGCGATTTCTTCTACTTGCATTTGCCCCACACCTTGATGGTGTTCGTCTTTGTTCACCCATGACACCTGGTCAATCAGCACCACTTGCTGTTGCTTGTTTGAGGTATTGATAATTATTTTACTTTGACTAATAGAAAACAGCTGTAGCTGCTGTAGAAATAGCTTTTCTAAGGCATCAACAATAGGGTATGTGGTTTCTTCCTGACTAAGGGAGGCAACATCAATAGTCAATTCCATCTCCCGCAAATCAAACTTATTAGATTGAATTTGTCTGGCCAGAACAGATTGCCAAAAATCGATTTCAATGGCAGTTTCGGTAATAGTAAGATTAAGGGGAGACTGCGCGTTTTGAATTAGCTGAACATTGCGCAGTATTATCGCCGGTCCTATACCTTGCCATTTTGCACTAATTTCACCAATTTTTATTTGAGCGCCCACTTGGCCGGATAACCATAGCTCTAAATGACTTTTTTGGTCATTCAAATAGGGCAGAGAATAGCGCGCTACACTCAATGTCACCGCAACCACAACCAAGCTCAAGGCAACTAATGCCCAGAGTTTCTTGATCAGATAGGCGACATAAAATGACGCACTTTTGGTTTTGGTATTCACGACTATAACCCGCTCACATTATGACGGCATCGATTGGTTTTGGTATTCACGACTATAACCTGCTCATATTATGACGGCATAGAATGGTTTTGGTATTCACGTTTTCAATCAACTTACATCATGACAACATCGAATTTGTCTTGGTTGTATAAAAGTTCAGTATGAACCTTAATCTGTTTGGTGACGAATACTTCCAGTTCAGCCAACATATGTGACTCTTCGCCTAACAAAGCGTCGGCTACGGCTGGTGATGCATAGACGACAAATTTATCTGCGTCGTATGCGCGGTTAACGCGGACAATTTCGCGCATAATTTCAAAACACACTGTTTCTACGGTTTTTATGGTGCCGCGGCCTTTACATACTGGGCATTCACCACATAAAACATGTTCCAGACTTTCACGGGTTCTTTTACGGGTCATTTCAATCAGGCCTAGCACAGTAAAACCGTGAATATTGATTTTTGCTCTATCTTTGTTGGTAGCAACTTCCAGGCTGTGCATCACTCTTCTTTTATGGTCTTCTACTGTCATATCAATAAAATCGATGAGGATCATGCCTCCCAAGTTGCGTAACCTGAGCTGGCGGGCAATCGCTTGAGTGGCCTCAATATTGGTATTGAAAATGGTTTCTTCTAAATTACGATGACCCACAAAGGCGCCTGTATTAATGTCAATTGTGGTCATGGCTTCGGTTTGGTCGATGATCAGATAACCGCCAGATTTTAAATCGACTCGCCTCTCCAAAGATCGCTGACATTCATTTTCAACATCGTATAGATCAAAAATAGGTCTTTCACCAGGATAGTATTCTAAAAGTTTATGTAATTCAGGCACATACTCTTTGGTAAATTGCTGCAATTCTTGTAAAGAAAGCTTGGAATCAATTCTAATGCGATCTAGTTTCGTGCCCACAAAGTCTCTTAGTACACGACGTGCTAACGGTAAATCTTCATACAAAATGTGAGATTTGTTTTTCATTCGAGAGCGAATTTTCTGCCACAAACGTTTCAAGAAATCAGCGTCTTGAGTGAGTTCTTGTTCTTTTACACCTTCAGCTGCAGTACGTAAAATAAAACCGCCATCTTCGCTGCAAAAGCCTTGGACTAAGGCCTTTAGTCGTTCTCTTTCTGCTTCATCTTCAATTCGTTGAGATACACCAACATGTTCAACACTTGGCATAAATACCAAATAACGGGATGGGATAGTAATATCAGTGGTAAGTCTTGCGCCTTTGGTGCCAATTTGATCTTTGACCACTTGTACTACAATATTTTGCCCATCTCTGACCAACTCACGGATATCGCGTTTTTCAATATGGCTTGGAGAAATATCTTCTTCCACTTCGCTATGCACAGCGATGTCTGAGGCATGTAAAAACGCTGCTTTATCTAAGCCTATATCCACAAACGCGGCTTGCATGCCGGGTAATACTCGACTCACCTTACCGCGATAAATATTGCCGACCAATCCGAGTTTGGTATGCCTCTCGATATGGATCTCTTGTAAAATGCCATTTTCAATCAAGGCTACACGTGACTCAGATGGGGTGACGTTGATTAATAACTCAGCACTCATTGATGATCCCAAATTCAGTTAATAACATTCTTGTTTGGTATAAAGGTAACCCTACAACCGCGCTATAACTACCTCTAATATGTTTCACAAATTGCCCACCTAAACCCTGTATTCCGTAGCTTCCAGCTTTATCTTGTGGCTCACCACTTTGCCAATACCAAGCCATTTGTTGTGTACTTAGAGGCCCAAAACAGACTTGAGTTTCAACTACTAGGGTTTTTTGTTGTTTAGCGCTGGTGATAGTAACGGCTGTGAATACTTGGTGGGTGTTATCGGACAATATACTTAACATACGCATGGCGTCAGTTTTGTCTTTTGGTTTACCTAAAATATTGCCCTGAGCTACCACTATTGTGTCTGCGCCTAATACTAGCTTTTTGGCTCCTGCTCTAATGAAACCCAAATTAGACTTTTCTTGAGCCATTCTTCGCACGTATTCGTCTGGGTTTTCATGGGCTAGCACAGTCTCGTCTATATTCACTGGATATTGACTGAATGGAATGCCTAATTGTTTAAGTAATTCAGCTCTGCGAGGAGACTGTGAAGCTAAAAGTAACATCATTAATGGAGGCGCAGTTGGCGACGAATTTTGCGCAGTAACCAGAATAACCAAGGCCATATCACCATTGAACTGGCTACGGGCCATAAATAATCAAATAAGAAATAAATATCAGTGATTAAATGTTGTAACCAAAAAATCACTAGGTTGTATAAGGCTGCCACAATACCAATGATGATGGATTGTTGCCAAACAGAATAATTACGCAAGCGTTTGTAATTTGCTGCTAATACATAAATACATAAACACATGGCGAAACTATGCACACCCATGCTGGTGCCCAATAATATGTCTAGTATTAGACCTGTAAAAAAAGCGACACCCACGTTGACTCTATTAGGTAGTGCAAGCGCCCAATAACTCAGTACCAATAATACCCAATCGGGGCGGTACAAATCGGCCATAGCCGGCATTGGCATAATCTGTAATACCAAGGCGATGATGATACTAAGAGTAATCGCATAATGGCGGATGCTCATTTTACTTTAATCTCTGTTTTAGGATCTTCTTCAAGTGTGCGTTCTGACCACAGCAGTAATAAGTATTTTAAGCGATCAAGCTGAGCAACTGGTTTTGCTCTGACTTGAGAAAACGGTCTACTTTCATCGCGAATAATGGAAGTAATGATAGCGACTGGATAACCTTCTGGATAAACATTGCCTAAGCCCGAAGATAACAAGATGTCGCCTACTTTTAGATCACTACTATGGGCGACATGTTGGATCAATAGCTCGTCTAAGCTGCCTGATCCTGACACCACTAAGCGTACGTTATTGCGAGCTACTCTAACCGGTATGGCATGGGTGACATCGGCTATAAGTAACACCCGGCTATTGGTTGAACTCACTTGCATGATTTGCCCGACAATGCCTTTATCATCTAAGACGGGTTGTCCTTCAAATACACCATTAATCGCGCCTTTGTTAATCACTATCTGATGACTATAAGGGTTATTATCCACCGCCATAAGTTCGGCGACAACTTTGCGAGTGTTGTCTTGTACAGGGGAATTTAACAGGCTACGTAAACGGTCATTTTCTTCTCGTAAAAAAGTTAAACGTTGTAACTGGCCATTCATTAGCATGGCATCATGGGTTAACTTAGCATTGTCATTAAACAAACGTTCATGAGAAACAAAGCGACTTGCGCTGGCGTTGAGCAACTGGCCTGGCAGGTTGGCTAAGTATTGCAATGGGCTGACCAATGAATTGAGATACACTCTGGTAGTGCCGAACCCATCAAATTTGTGATCGAATACAATAAGAGATACGGAAAGCAAAAGAGCCAAAGCTAACCTGTTAGGCAGTGAGGGGCCATTTGAAAACATTAAATTCATTATTGCCTGCCTAAAGGCGACATGATGTCGCCTTGTTTACTAAGAAACATCAATTACTACGCTTTTTTCATTATTCGTAGCTAAAGAGATCGCCTCCGTGGATATCAATCATTTCAAATGCTTTCCCCCCCCCTCTGGCGACACAAGTGAGTGGATCATCTGCAATAACGACTGGAATACCGGTTTCCTCCATCAGAAGACGATCTAAGTCTTTAAGTAAAGCGCCACCGCCGGTTAACACCATGCCACGCTCAGAAATATCAGATGCCAATTCTGGCGGAGACTGCTCAAGGGCCACCATAACAGCTGATACAATACCGGTTAAAGGCTCTTGTAAGGCTTCAAGAATTTCATTGCTATTAAGTGTAAAACCTCGAGGTACACCTTCTGCTAGATTGCGGCCCCGCACTTCAATTTCTTTTACTTCTTCACCTGGGTATGCCGCCCCAATTTCATGCTTAATACGTTCAGCTGTTGCTTCACCTATAAGCGAACCAAAGTTGCGACGAATATAAGAAATAATCGCCTCATCGAACTTATCACCGCCAATTCTAACTGACGAAGAATAAACGATACCGTTGAGTGAAATAATGGCTACTTCTGTGGTGCCGCCGCCTATATCCACTACCATTGAGCCTGTGGCTTCTGAAACAGGCAAGCCTGCACCAATAGCTGCGGCCATAGGTTCGTCTATCAAATAGACTTCACGGGCACCCGCACCTAAGGCTGACTCACGAATAGCACGTCGCTCAACCTGAGTTGAACCGCAAGGTACACATACCAGCACTCTGGGGCTAGGGCGTAAAAAATTATTGTCGTGAACTTGTTTGATAAAATGCTGAAGCATTTTTTCTGTGACATAAAAATCGGCAATCACCCCATCTTTCATGGGACGAATAGCTTTTATGTTACCGGGAGTTCTGCCCAACATTTGTTTTGCTTCACGGCCCACGGCTGCAACACTTTTTGGCCCGCCTGCGCGTTCTTGACGAATGGCGACAACAGAGGGTTCATTGAGAACAATACCCTGATCCTTGATATAAATAAGTGTATTTGCAGTACCGAGGTCGATTGATAAATCGTTGGAAAACATTCCCCGTAGCTTTTTGAACATGTAAAAACCGCACTTTGGTTGATAAGAAAAATATTCCGCTAACTGTACCAATGCACTGAGATTTCGGCAAGTACAGAGCATCAACCAAGCAATAAAAATAGCGGTTTAAGGGGATTTTCATCAATTAATCGGCAAAACTGATAATTTGTTGAGGTGGTATGGGTATTTATTAAGCACATAAAAAATCCCGATACTAAGTCGGGATTTGTCTAAATGTTGGAAAAAAGCTACTGCTCGCGTACTACTCTAAAACCAATATAGTTAGAGCGGAAACTACTATCTAGTTCCATACGAGTCGATACACGGGCCAAACGAGGTGCAAAGTTCCAAGCACCACCACGCACTACCGAGTTACCTTCTGTTTGTTGGCTGGTGGTCCACTCCCAAACATTGCCAACTGTATCGAACAGACCAAAATCATTACGCTCAAATGAACCTACTGGAGCGGTACTCACATTAGACCACTGGCTACCACACCATCCGCAGTTAGCGTTGTCTGTACTGACTCCTTCACCCCACCAATAATCGGTTTCTTTTCCTGCTCTGGCGGCATATTCCCAGCGCGCTTCACTGGGTAATTTATAGGCTTGATTACTGGCCTGTGATATCCAATCCACATAAGCTTTAGCATCGTGCATACTGACACATACCACAGGGCTGTTATCATTTTGCGCAAACCCAGGGGCACGCCAATTGCGATCCTCTTTCCATATCGCTTGTCCATCTTCGTAAGCGGCACAACCTTTTTGTTTTTCAGCATCAGTCACATAACTTGTGGAATTCACAAAGGTTTCAAACGCTTTAACGCTTATCTCTGTTTCGCTGATACCATAAGACTGGTTTAAATCCTGTGTTTGTACAGGGCGCTCGTTGTCCAGACCAACACCTGTAATATCGCCCATGCGAAAAGTGCCTGCAGGTATGACTACTAGGTCAGGCCCAGGAATGTCTCCGGCTAAAATATCTTGAATACGCTCACCTTTGCTAAAGGTATATTGAGAACGATCTAATTCGACTTTTAAGGTTTTAGACTCAGATAAAGTGACCTTTTGACGGCTAGGTTCATAACCACGCTTAACCACTTCTAAATCATGTTCACCTGATGGCAGCATCACTTGTAATTTAGTTGAACCGTAGCTCACACCATCGATGAATACTTCATCATCAAACACATTGGAGCGTACGGTTAATTCGTACATTACTGACTCATCAGTGGCCATGGGTGATACTTTAACGCTGCTTACTTCGGCATTTTCGTTAGCTTTAAAATTCACGCAGTAACGTCTGTCTAATCCTAATAACTCACAACCCTCTGAGCGTTTTAAATTACCTTGTAGCTCTAAGTTCATTTTGACGTTAAAGTTGCCTTGACCACTAAAGTTACTATCCGCCACTTCGCTGCGTAACACTTGTACTGATGCATCAGACAATTGGCGTCTTTTTTCAGCCTCAACTGATTCACTTAAACCTTCATACACACTGTCTAAAAAGCGTTTTGATGCTTTTTGTTTGGCTAACGATTTACCGCGACTGATACATTTTGCTAGGGTTTCGTCTTTATCACAAGCAATGTTATGGCTGACGATAATCGCTTCTTGACGATTAAACTCTTGATATAAGCGGTCGATTCGAACGCTGTTTAGCTGCTCTTTTAAACCCTCGATAGTATTCAGTAAACTGTGTTTAGATATTTGCATTTGTTCAACATCTTGCAACTCATCTTGCCACTGGTTGTATTTATCGGTAATGGCATCTTTAATCGCTTTGTGGGTTCTCACTGCTTTTGCGTAAGTGCCTATGGTCCCAGAGATATCTAACTCAGGATCATCAATGACTTTTTCGTATTGTAAATTCATCTCTATTAGCGCGGTTTGTCTATCTGCATCAGCGAGCGTAGCGTTTTGGCGAAGTTCACTAAGCTCTCTTTCTAAACCGGCGGCATTGGCAATTTGCGCTTCAAGGGAGCTGTTGTAATTGTCGTACTCGGATTGTTTTACCGATATTTTGTTTTCAACATCTGCCACCGATAAAGCGGCGGCCAAAATATTTTGGCTAAACGAAAGGGCAATGATAAGAGTAAATTGAGCTATACGGTTCATTATTCGGTTCCAAACTGGTTGCTTGACGGCAACTATTTTTATTGTTGTGGCGTAAATCGGGTGTAACCTTACCAGATCACAACTTTGTGTAGCCTATGCTATTGAGTTACAACAAAAAGCGCAAGCATGTTACATGGGGAAATGCTATTTTATTCGCTTCACTCACGTTTAAATAGGCTTAATTAAACACTTCTCGCCAATGAATGATCCTATCGTTGCCTCGAAATAGGCCAAAAGAGACTGTCGCTTCGGGAAAGTCATTAGTATTTATGAAGCCATCCCCGTTCCAATCGTAGTTTAGATAAGTCGGCCAAGTTACATCTACATCTGTTGGATCTAACCAGATATTCAATTCACCTATTGTATTAGGTGCATCTAGGGTGAATTGATCACCGACTGCGACACCTGCTAGCAACACACCAGTGCTAGTTACGCTGTTAAATGAGTTAGCAAAGCTAGTATCCGAAAGTTGAATTTCATGGTTTTCTTCGGTGAAATTGATACTAGTACAATTACTATCATCAGTATTTAACAACCACTGACCAGCATTAAAATATTCCGTTTTAATGGGTACATTGAGTGATTCAGTTTCAGGCCCATAGGTGCTCTCTAATACTAAACGGCCATAACGCATTTGGGTACCGGTTACCCCGTCTATGTTCCATCCTAAACAAACACTGTCAGTATGACTGAACTGATAACAAATAGTATCTTCAATTCCGTTTTGATCAACAAAAGTGCTGACAAAAAAATTGCTGGTAAATGCGAGGCTTATTTGTGCTTCAAAAGGGGATGCTGGTGCAAAAGCGCTGTTGTCGGCGGGATCCACTTTATTATAGCGGAAACTGCCATTGTTAATGGTAACAGTGCCTGAACCATCGTAATTGTCATTGCTGGCAATTACGGGTACGTCACCTAGGTTAATTACGCTGGCAGAGCTATCTGCGGCATAGGTAGAGCTGTCATTAAAACTCAAGTTGGCTTGCGTAGGCTTACTTGGTAGGTAGTTCCAATAAGTATCGCTATAATTTAGTGTTTTAGTGCCAAGGGCATTGTAAGCGGTAACAGTAAACTCAGGAGAAGTCTCGAAGGTAATACTTTGACCTAAATAGCTAAATGTACCGTTGCAGGTATCGGCTAGAGTCGGTATCTCAGTTAAGGCGACGTTAAAATAAGCAGGATAGAAATCGCCTAGGGTCAGCACGCCATCAAAAGTAATTTCATTGCCAAGGTAATCTGCGTCTTGTACGTCAATGTCAATGCGGCCTACTTCAGTGTAATTTGCCAAGGCGTAGCGATGTTCACCCTCACTAAAATTCAGGCCAGATGTATGACTAAAAGCAGCGCTGCTACTGGCAGTCTTAGTACCTGAATCTGAATATTTAAAGGTACCATTTTCACCGGAACTGGAAGGAGAAACTCTGTGCACTTTTAATTGTGGATTCTCGGCCTGATAATTGGGTAACAATTCATCATTGATGCCATATGCACCAATTACAAAGGTAAAGCTTTCTCCTGCCACATAGTTATTTTGGTTGCCCGTGCCACCATAGAGCAATTCGGTTTCTACTACGCTCAAATCTAAATAACTAGGGTACACATCTACAGACTTTTGGTCTGAATTATCAAAGGTCACCCCTTCAATCACCGCTGCAACACTTAGCTTTAATCGACCAGCATCGGGATAATTAAGTAAGGCTAAACTTGCCACACCTTGATCATCAAATTCCACTTCAATGTTGCCGCTATTTTCCCCAGTACCATCACCAACAATGCCTATGCCATTTAGTGGTGTCAGGCATTGATTCGGTGAATCACAATTGTAAGACAAAGTTATTTGTTGGGTGCCTTCTAATAACGCTTCACACACATTATCGACACTGCGAACAGCACGTACATTAACATTAAAAAAGCTACTGGCGGCCAATTGGTCAGGTAAGGCGTCACCATTATTGGCACCGTAAATTTCAAAACCATCATTTGCAAACGTTATGTCACAGGTTTCGGTGCCACCATTAAAACAACGTAAATCGGCGTCTGGATTGGCAGCGGTTTTTGCCAGCGTGATGGTGCTTTCATCTGTTACTCTTAAGTTAGAGGTGAATTCCCCAGTAAAGACTAGTGTATTGCCTCCTTCCCAGCCTGATGGAGATAAAGTGATGGAGGTTTCCTGATCATATAAGGTGTCACAATTTTCGTCTGCACAGGCCTTAATAGTCAACGTTTCGGCCTCACAGGTAAAACCACTGCTGTCGTGTTGTATTTCAAAATGATCAGGAGCGAGTGCCTCACAAAGATGCCGTTCATCCATAATGGTTTTGACTTGAGTCGTGGTCAAAACGCCTTGGTATACACGTACTTCGTCTATTAGTCCGTGAAAATCATATCCACTGTTATATGACCAGCCACCAATTCGGAGTTCGCTATCCACAAATGCTCGACTGTTGTTTGGTGAGCCCCGTCTTTGGCTGAGCACATGTTCTATTCCGTCGATATGGATTCGATTGTTGGTTACACTACCATTGGTAAATTCGACTGCGACATGGTGCCAGCCATTGGCTAATCCGGCACTCGACATACCATACACATCACCACTTCCAGTGTTAAACCCTATCGAACCATTTACGATCCAGATATCGTGGAAATTCCAGCCGATGGGCATGGTGTTGTTAGTCCCATCCCAATTCATCCAGAAGGTGACAGTAGTTTTGACACCAATGGTTGAAGTGTCTAAAGGCAATCCTGTTACCTGAATTGCACCATCGTTTAGACTGGCGTAACCACAGGTGCCAAAGTTACTGGATAAAGCTGGCGAGGCAATTTCAGGTGTAGCGTTATTGTTTACTCGGGCATGATAGTTGTTACTGCTGTTGTCGAGAATTTCACCCGCAGTACCATCCCAACTGTCCTCTTCGAAACGGTATTCTAATAGTAATATGGGGGGTGTTGGACAGATCCGTGGGTTTCCGTCAAAGTTTAAACCAGCATGTTGATTATCATAAAGTGTTTCGATGTCATTAAGTGATAAGGCTCCCCGATAAATCAGTAATTCATCCAGCAAGCCATTGTAAGCTTGTGATGAATCAAAGTTACCTCCAATACTGTCCTGCTCTTGACCTAAAATTAAACTCTGGATGTTAAGGGGGGCAGATGATTGAGTGACACAACCTTTGAGTGCCTTATCTTGATACATACAACTTTGATCACCCTGGCGTGTCCATACTAGGTGATGCCAATTGTTATCGGCTATGGATGTGACTGAGATGGTGCCATTGGAAGCATTTTTTAGAAATGGCATAAAGTGATCTTTATCAGTAAACCACATAAGCAATTCATTATTACTGGCCCCTGCGCCAGATAATATACTCTGATTAGTTTGTTTACTTGTTTTAGCCCAAACCGACACCGTAAAATCGTGTTGCCCAGTTAACACATTTTTGTCAAGGATAAGATAATCATGGGTGCCAGTAGTACTTAGGTCAACGGCATTACATATTTTACCTGCAATAGGCTGTGCCGACTTGGCTCGGCCATCAAATCCTCCAATACTATCAATAACTTCATTTTCCACATCGTCGTAGGAAAGTTCATCTAAACGATATTCGGCAATGGGTCTTGGTTTGCAAGGATGTCGTTCAGACATAACGGTTACTATTTGGGATGTGGTCAATGAGAATTCATATACGCGTACTTCATCTATTAATCCGTGAAAATCATATCCACTGTTATATGACCAGCCACCAATTCGGAGTTCGCTATCCACAAATGCTCGACTATTGTTTGGTGAGCCCTGTCTTTGACTGAGCACATGTTCTATTCCGTCGATATGGATTCGATTGCTGCTGACACTACCGTTGGTAAATTCGACTGCGACATGGTGCCAGCCATTGGCTAATCCGGCACTCGACATACCATACACATCACCACTTCCGGTGTTAAACCCTATCGAACCATTTACGATCCAGATATCGTGGAATTTCCAGCCGATGGGCATGGTGTTGTTAGTCCCATCCCAATTCATCCAGAAGGTGACGGTAGTTTTGACATCAATGGTTGAGGTGTCTAAAGGCAATCCTGTTGCTTGAATTGCACCATCGTTTAGACTGGCGTAACCACAGGTGCCAAAGCTACCGGATAAAGCTGGCGAGGCGAACTTAGGTGTAGCGTTATTGTTTACTCGGGCATGATAGTTATTACTGCTGTTGTCGAGAATTTCACCCGCAGTACCATCCCAACGATCTTCTTCGAAGCGGTATTCTAATAGTGCAGTGGGGCGGATGGGGCAGGTTCGTGGGCTGCCGTCAAAATTTAGACCAGCATGTTGATTATCATAAAGTGTTGTGATGTCACTAAGTGACAAGGCTTGCCGATAAATCAGTAATTCATCCAGCAAGCCATTGTAAGCTTGTGATGAATCAAAGTTACCTCCAATACTGTCCTGCTCTTGACCTAAAATTAAACTCTGGATGTTAAGGGAGGCAGATGATTGAGTGACGCAGCCTTTGAGCACCTTATCTTGATACATACAACTTTGATCGCCC
>Ga0316204_10002433_pt1 | contig 42152 bp, 38 predicted proteins | sample 6monrhotite_MG_2_FD_205661 | JGI IMG/M metagenome (GOLD analysis project Ga0316204, IMG submission 205661) | Microbial mat bacterial communities from mineral coupon in-situ incubated in ocean water Damariscotta River, Maine, United States -... | ecosystem: Environmental > Aquatic > Marine >... | reverse complement strand
TTAGAACCTGTTCCTAAAATACAAACGATAGCAGGTTCTTTACCAGAAGCGGCATATACCGCAGCCAACATATCTTCAGAGATAGTGATAGCGGCATTTGTGAAGATCGCGCTCATTACATCTTTTAGAATTGCTACTGGCTTAGGAGTACCGCAGCCAGCACCATAAAAATGAATTTGTTCAACCTCTTCTTTAATATTAATTAGTTGAAACATATTAACGATCCGATTGGTCAGTTCTTCTTGAGCAACAACTGCTGGATTTAATCCTAACGTTCTTACTCTAAAAACCTCTTTTTTATCTGCATCTAACGCAATCCAATCAGCTTTTGTGGAGCCTCCATCAGCTATTAATATCATGATGTTTTTTTAATGTTAGCCAAATATATCATAACAATTTAGGATACACAATAAATTAAATTTTCTCAATCGTTTTCGTATAAAAATATTTTAAAAATGTATGTTTGTATAAATTGATGAATCGTGATTTTTAAGAAAAGAAAGGTCCCAATTACTGACCTATTTAATGATAATTTCGTTGATATACACTCTCATTTGTTGCCTGGAATAGATGATGGAGCTAAAAATATTGACAATTCGATTGAATTGATACAAAAAATGTCATCCTTGGGAATTAAGAATTTCATTACTACTCCACATGTCCTTGGAGATGTTTATCCTAATTCTACGGAAACCATAAAACAGAAGCTTTTAGACGTTAAAAAGGAATTAACAAATAGAGGAATGCTGGATATTACTTTAAGGGCTTCAGCAGAGTATATGATGGATGAACAATTCTCTCAGAGATTAGAGAAAAATGATGTCCTACCGTTAAAGGGTAATTTCATTTTGGTCGAGATGTCTTATTTTAATGCTCCTCTGAATTTGTATGATATTCTGTTTGACATACAACTAAAAGGGTATAAACCTATTTTAGCACACCCCGAACGATATAACTTTTATCACAACGCGTTTGATAATTATTATAAACTTAAAAAAGCGGGTTGCTTATTTCAATTAAACTTACTTTCTTTAACTGATCATTATGGCAAAGGTATAAGAAAGATCAGTGAAAGGTTATTAAGTTTAGGAATGTATGATTTTGTAGGGACTGATACACATCACGAAAATCACTTGCGTCTTTTAGATTCAGTTAAGGTTTCAAAACTCAATCATTCCATAGCGTTACTGTTTGAAAATAATACAAACGTTTTTAAATAAAAATAGGAGTCTATGAAAGACTCCTATTTTTATATGTTCATTACTCATGGCATATTAGGTTAGTCAAATATTCTTTTATACCAAGGTTTCTTTTCTTCCATTAAATCTCCATAACCATAACCATAACCGTAACCATACCCATAACCTCCGTAACCATAGCCTTTCATCATACTTGTATCATTTAAGACTACCGACATGTTAGGCAATCTCTTACTCTGATACAAATCTTCAGGAACCGACAACATTCTTTTATCCAGATAGTTAGCTCTAATAACGTACAAAAACAAGTCTGCATATTTAGAAATTAATAGCGTATCAGTCACCAAATTTATAGGTGCAGTATCTACCACAATAAAATCATAATCTTTTTTAAAATAGTCAAATAACTCATTTATTTTAGATGACATAAGTAGTTCGGCTGGGTTCGGTGGAACAACACCAGATGAAATAATATCCAGCCCATCAACTTGTGGAATATTAAACTTCAAGCTTTCTAGGTCATTTCTTGCAGAGTCCGTTATATAATTGGTAATTCCCTTTCTATTCGGTATTTCCAAATATTCTGTAATCTTTGGAGCTCTTAAATCCATCCCAAGTAACAATATCTTTTTACCTGACAGTGCTAGCGTCGCCGCTAAATTAATCGAAACAAATGATTTTCCCTCTCCACTTGTTGTAGAAGATATAAAAATTGTTTTGCATTCCGTGGCGACATCAGTAAGCATAAAATCTAAATTAGTACGAATCAACCTAAAGGCTTCTGCTATACTAGATCTTGCCGATTCTCCCACAATAATTTTCTCTTTACTTTTTGTGTTTGGAACGCTTCCAAGATATGGAGCCGAAACGACACTTTCCAAATCGTGCTTTGAATGTATTTTTGTATCAAGTAAAGAAGTTAAATAAATAACCACTAAAGGCAAAATAACACCTAAAATAAATGCTGCCAAATAAATCAATCTTTTATTAGGTGATATTGGAACGTTCTTACCATATGCGTAATCAATAATTTTTGCATTCGGAACCGCTACTGCCAACGATATATCCGTTTCTTCCTTCTTTTTTAACAAATAGGAATATAACCCTGAAATAATCATTTGCTCTCTGGCAATATCAATATAACCTCTCTCTTTAACAGGAATTGAAGAAACTTGACTAGACAATTTCCTTTCCTCCTTTTCAATTTCATTTAATCTAAGTTGAAGTGATGAAGTAACATTTTTCAGACTAACCTTCAAGCTTCTTTTCAAGTCACTTATTTCAGATTCTAGTTGTATTAATAAAGGGTTTTTAGGTCCAGCCGACACCATTTTTTGTCCTCGCTGTAAAACCAGTGTATTATATTTCTCAATAGCCACAGATATTGCTAAATCAGTTAAACCCAAATTGGCAGGTAAAACTTCATAATTTCCTTGGTCATCTAGCTGTTTTTCCAGCCATTTAGCAATCATTAACTGACCTCTAATTTCTATAATTTGCTGGTTGTTCTGAGCATACGCTTCGAGAATTAAATCTCCTTCTTTTTCTAAGCCTGTAAAACCTTTCTTTATTTTAAAATCTCTTACAGTATCTTGAATACTGGATAAATCTTTATAAACATTTGACAACCTACCTTTTATAAACTCTTTTGTTTTTTTCGATACTTGATTTTTATCATTAATAGCATCAATATTATATTGCCTAACCAGTTCATCTAAAATATTCTGAATTTTGAGTAAGACTGGATCAACTAATGATAATCTAAGCACGCTTGAGTTCTTATTAACCGCAGAAATTTCAATTCGAGATCGATACTTGTTTATTAACCTATCTTTAGAAATAATCTCTACTTTAACATCTCCTTTAATTTCCGTAGTTTCTGTTTTGAATATTCTAAAACTACCAAAGGCATGTTCTACTAATTCATTAAAATTATGCAACACAACCTTATCAGGATCATCTGCATATATTGAGTATTGGCTTTCACTAATAACCTTAATGTACAGCGTTAAGTTCTTGTTTTTATAGAGCTCACTTCTCTTAACAAATTCAAATTTTAATGGTTTTTTAGAATATAATTCAGTTTCAATTACTCTTCCCTTTACGAAGTATTGTATATTAAGTCGTAAACTATCAATAACAGACCCAATAATTTTTCTGGATTTTAATATTTCAATTTCATTATCTGTATTATTTAATGAACTATTACCAACAATTCCTAAATCTGAAATCGCCGATAACTCGGCTGATACTCCTGATTTCTTATTATCCTTTATTAATATCGTAGCCGATGCAGTGTATTGAGGTGTTGTATATCTTAAATACAGATATGATACTCCGTATGAAATAAGTATACTAATAACTATCCATTTCCAATGAATAATATATTTATCAAGTTCAGATCTTAAGTCTAATGCCTTTTCTCTATGATTTTCCTGGTTAGAATCGTTACCACTCATTTACCTTATCTAGTAATTATAGTTATTAGTGAAATTAAAACAGACGCTATTGAAATAAATAAGCCTGTATTTTGGTTATATGAAGCAGACTGTACTTTAGCATTATTAGGCTTTACATATATAAAATCATTCTGCTGCAAATAAAAAACTGGAGACGTATAGGTTTTCTTTGAAAGTAAATCTACATTATAAATAATTTTCTTCCCATTTTCTTCCCTTGTCACTTGAACATCATTTCTAACTCCCGAAATATTCAAATCACCCGCCAATCCCAAAGCTTCAACAATTGTTATTCTCTCGTTTGGTATGGTGTAGGTTCCAGGTTTTTTGACATCTCCAATTATTGTCACTTTAAAATTAGAAATTCTAATATTTATTGTAGGATCCTTAACATAGTCAGGAGATAGTTTCTTTTTAAACATTTTTATAGCTTCTATGCGAGTTAGTCCTCCAACTTTAATTCTCCCAAACACTGGAAATTCTATATATCCTTGATTATCAATTAAATACATTTGCTGAGAAGGTTGTCCAATCACATTGTCAGATAAAAGCGAATATGTAGCAGCTGGTAAATTAAAAGGCTTGACCGCATTAATATCAGCAGATGATATAGTTATTTGTAATAAATCATCTGGTTTAAATATTGTGGAATAACTATTTGAAACTTTAGCTTGGTCTATACTATCATTTTGAAAATATACAATCTTCTTTTTTGAAACACAGCCAAGCAATATGCAACTAACTATTATTAGTAATGCTGTTTTTTTAAATAATTTCATCAACGCTTCTATTTTGAATGCAAACCTAGTATATTTTTTGTTGATTTTCTAATTTATCTAGCTTTTCAAATGTAGAGTTGTTAGATATATATTCTGGAACAATATTCTTTAGGGCAGATACGATTGTAGTTGCATCTGCATGGTTATAAATTTCTTCTAGCAACAAAATTTCCTTCCTTACTTGAGAGCAATTTATTTTCTTTGCTTTTGCTATCATAATTTTTTCATGATAAGTTGAAACAGTATTTTCACCATCAGCCAGCAACTCTTCATACAATTTTTCTCCAGGCCTTAATCCTGTGACTTTTATACTAATATCTTCCGGGTATTTTAGTCCTGATAAATAGATCATACGTTTAGCTATATCAAAAATCTTAACTGATTTACCCATATCAAATATATAAATCTCGCCTCCTTCACCCATTGTTCCTGCCTCTAACACTAATTTACAAGCTTCTGGGATTGTCATAAAATAACGCGTAATATTTTCATGTGTTACAGTCAAGGGTCCTCCTTTTGCTATTTGTTTCTTAAATAATGGGATTACCGAACCATTTGATCCTAAGACATTTCCAAATCGCGTAATAGTAAATTTGGTGTTTCTATAATTCTCACTTAAACAACCAACATACATTTCAGCAACTCTTTTAGTTGCCCCCATGACATTTGTAGGATTAACCGCTTTATCAGTAGAAACCATTACAAACCGTTCTACTCCATATTCAACTGCCAAATCAGCAATACACTTAGTGCCAAACACATTTACTTTTACTGCTTCATAGGGAGTTTCTTCCATTAAAGGAACATGTTTATATGCTGCAGCATGATATATAACATCAGGAGAATAAAGATTAAAGATTTCGTTTATTCTTTTGCTATCGCAAACATCAGATACTAAAGCCGTGAAATTACGCACATTATTTTGGATTAATTCCTGCTGGACGTCATAGATCGCAGACTCAGCTTGATCTATTAAAATTAGATGTTTATGCTTATATTGACTAACTTGTCTTACAATTTCAGACCCAATTGACCCAGCTGCACCGGTAATTAAAATTACCTTATTATAAACATCTCTTTCTACATTTGGATTGCTTAAATTAATAGGATCTCTATTAAGCAAATCATCAATTGCTACCTCTTTTATCTGATTTGCTTTTAAATTACCTGTAATCCATTTTGAAACCGGAGGTACTATTTTTACTTTAACAGGTAGTTTTATTAGAAGTTCTGTGATGCCTAGTAGTTGACTAGAACTAATATTCTGTATTGAAATGATAATATCGGAAATATTATTCTTTTCTACAAAACGTTCGTTTATATGTTCAATATCATATATTTTAACTCTATCTATTTGCTTACCTACCTTGCTCTTATCATCATCTATAAATCCTTTAACTATGTAGTAACTACTTTTAGTTTCTCTTTGCAACGCACTATAAGTAATAATTCCAGAATCTCCAGCTCCATAAATTAACACATTTTTATTGCTATCATGATGGGTATTTAGGATTTCAAAAAAGGATTTATACACAAACCTACTCATAATCAGTAAGAATGTGACAACAAAGAAATAAATTATGATTATTGAAATGGGAATCGTGAAGAACTTTGGCAAACTTAATATCGCATTTAAAGCCACTAAAACAACGAGAGATACAACAATTAGCGTTGTAGCGACAAACACATTAAAAGCATCTCTGATACCAGTATGCCTAATAATTCCCTTATATGATCCTGCAACCAAAAAAGATATTATACTAACTACTAAAACTATTGGTAACTGTACTTTAAGTCGACTAGTGTCAAAATCAAAGGTAGCATTGAATCTTATAAAATATGCTCCAATGAAAGAAACAAGGGCTAGACCAATATCAATTACCAGCACAAGCCACTTGGAAGCGTGCGTATCTAACAGCTTTTGTAATTTTTTTCTCAACATAACACTACTTTAGTAGATATACAAAAGTACACTTTATTTTTAAGTATCGTAATTTCTATTTAAAATAAAGGCCTTTACTAACCATTAACAGCATGTTTTATATTGAATTTAAAAAATGACTAATTGCCTTTTTTATTCTGTTTTTATCATCATCCGTTAAATTAGACCCTGAAGGAAGACACAGTCCTCTTTCGAACAAAGATTCGGCTATAGCATCACCATAATAGGGATAATTCTTAAAAACTGGCTGTAAATGCATTGGTTTCCATAAAGGTCTAGATTCAATGTTTTCATTTTCCAAGAATAATCTTAACCTTTCCCTATCTTTATATGTCGGTAACAAAATTGTAGTTAGCCAATAGTTTGAGAAAAAATTTGAAGAAGGTTCTTCAAAAACCTTAACATCTATATATTCTTTAAAAAGATTCTTATAAAAGGTCTGATTAGCTCTTCTCTGATTTACTCGTTCTTCTAAAACTTCCATTTGCCCTCTTCCAATACCTGCCAAAACGTTACTCATTCTGTAATTATAACCGATATTCGAATGTTGATAGTGCGGAGCATTATCTCTTGCTTGAGTTGATAAAAAAATGGCTTTTTCCTTTATTTCCTTATTCTTACATACTAATGCACCTCCCCCAGAAGTTGTAATAATCTTATTACCATTGAATGATAAAATTCCGAAATCTCCAAACGTTCCGCACTTTTGTGCATTTAACTTAGACCCTAAAGCTTCTGCTGCATCTTCAATCAGTGTAATATTATATTTTTTAGCTATAAAAGCAATTTCATCAATTTTGGCCGGCATTCCATATAAATGAACAACAATGATCGCTTTTGGTTTTACCCCTTTCAAAATTCTATCTTTAATTGCTTTTTCCAAATGAATTGGGCACATATTCCAAGTTTGCTTTTCGCTATCAATAAACAAAGGTGTTGCCCCTTGGTACACAATAGGATTGGCAGAAGCCGAAAATGTAAAGCTTTGACATAGGACCTCATCTCCCATACCTACATCAGCAAGAATCAAAGATAAATGTATTGCAGCTGTACCTGATGATAAACATGCAATTTCTCTTGTTTCATCCTTCAATTCAAGCTTTAACATTTCTTCAAAAATTGTTACGTTTGGACCTAAAGGAGCAATCCAATTTGTATCAAAAGCCTCTTTTACGTAATTCTGTTCTGTACCTCCCATATGCGGAGAGGAAAGCCAAATTTTATTCTTCATAATTAGTCTTTGATCCTGTAAATGTATTCAAGATAATTTTAATATCCCCAAAAAAAGTTCTGTTATAATAATAATGCAAATTTATTCTTACTTTATCAGGAAAAATAACCTCATCATTATATTTTTGAGGGTCTTCCACTTTTGTTAAAACTTCTTCTTCATTAGAGTATTTAAGGCTTGCCGGTCCTGTAATTCCAGGTCTAAGTTTTAAAATCAACCTGTCTTCTCCAATTAAACTATCGGCATATCCAGGAACATCAGGTCTGGGTCCTACAAAACTCATTTCCCCTTTAAGAACATTTAGTAAAGCCGGCAACTCGTCTATCTTATACTTTCTTAAAACCTCTCCCATGGGTGTTATTCGAGATTCGCCAGCCACAGAAATAGTTGAGCCAGAATGCTCGGAAACCATTGTTCTGAACTTATAAATCTTAAACAGTCTACCATTCCTTCCAACTCTTAATTGCCTAAAAAAAACGGGGCCATCCGCCATTTTTATTTTAATTAAACAACTAACTAAGATAAAAAGAGGGGCCAATATTATTAGGCCGATACAGGAGAATATTTTGTCAAAAACAAATTTCATCTATCTCAATTTTCCAATTAATGTACCCAATCCGTAAAAGACATGTAGTAAAAAAGTTAATATGACCAGAACGAATAACTTAATTATGTTAAACGTTTTTGAAAAACATAAATAACTTAAAAGAACTGTCACTAAATATGCACTCAATAGAATTGAAACATACAGTACTCCTAAAAAAACAGAGATCATTAAAGTTAGCACAAAAAGCAAAGGCACATGATGTCTTAGGTGTCCATAACCCTTTCCAACCCAAAAACCGTTATTATAGGCCTGACTTAAAAAGGACTTCACATTTCCTCTACTATAATATTTCGCCTTTAAATCCGGGCTAGTGATCATTTTAAAATTTTCATTCTTCACCCTTCTATGAAATTCTATGTCTTGATTTCTTGATAGACTCTCATTAAACCCTCCAACAGTTTCAAAAACTTTTCTTCTATAAATACCATAGACAACCGTATCGGTTTCTACATCGTCTGATAAACCTATTCTAAACAACGACGGGCCAACTCCAATTGGATTACTTAAAACTAATGAAATCAATTTCCCAATGAAAGTTTTTGATATTGTATCTAAAACTCCTCCAACCGCGGCCAATTCTGGATTCTTTTCTAGTTTAGACATACCTATTAAAGCGTAATTGTCTTCCAAAACAGAATGTGCGTCTGGTCTAACTATATACTCTCCTATCGATTCTTTAACTCCTAAATTCCACCCCGATGCCAATGTCCTAGCATCATTTGTAATGATTTTATAATCTAAATCGCTTTTTTCAAGGAAAGTTTTAGACAAGCCAACTGTTTTGTCAGATGATTTTCCGTCTATTATTAACACTTCAATCTGACTTGAACAAACCCCTTGACGAACTAACCCTTCTAAGCAATCATTTATATATTTCTCACAATTCAATGTAACAATTAAAAAACTTATTTTTTTACTCATTTATTACATCCTTAAAAACATTATTATACTGTTTTATATATTTCTCCTTATCCGTAAAATATTTAACTCTCTTCAAACTAAGTTTCTCAAATTCACTTCTTCTTTTAGCATCTAAAGACATTCGCTTCATTTCATAGGCTAACTTATCTACAGATCGTAAAGGTACTAAAACACCGAAAATGCCATCATTTAAAATTGTCGTAATTCCCGCTTTAAATTTATACGAAATAATAGGTAATTCAAAATACATTGCTTCCAATACTACGTTAGGAAAACCCTCATTTAAAGAGGAAAAAACAAATATATCTGCACCATTCAAAAATTTTCCGACCTCTTTTTGATGTCCGTGAAAAATCACCTTATCTTCTATACTTAACTTTTTGCATAGTGCCATAAGTGATTCTAACAGTGGTCCATTACCAATAATTTGCAATGTAGAATTTTCTATATTTGCTTTTTGAAATGCATAAATAATATCTTTAGTGTTCTTTTCTTTGCTCAGTCTACCAATTGTTATAAATTTAATCGAATTACTTTTTTGCTTCGCTTTGATGAATTTTTTCTCAAAATTCAATGTATCTAGTAGATTATTTATGACCCTAATAGTTGCTTTAACTTTATAATACCTAATCAAAGATTCTTTTATTTCTATATCATTTACAATAATCATGTCTGCTTTATTGTAGATAAAGTTAATTACAGGTTTCAAAACTGTATTCTTCCTTCCATAATATGACTCTATATATGCCCTCTCACTAACAACAGATTTATATTTTAAGATTTTTGATGCCAACACATTTAGCACATGAGATTGCTGATGGAACGAAATTACCGCATCGGCTTTACAATTTTTTAGAACAAAAACAATTCTAATAAAAGTTATAGGTAAGAGAAAGGCTTTAATCAAGGCATGAAAATTTTTACTGTATACTGTCTTACGAATAACATTGTCATTCAACTTATACTTTAAAACATCGGCCAAAGAGACTATTATAAACTTATTCTCTGAATAGTCTTGATTATTTGCCAGTATTTGAACGGTTCTCTCACTTCCTCCAAAAGATAAGGTATCTACAAGTAATACAATTTTCTTCATGCTTTCTGTGCATTTCTTAATCTATCAAGGAAGCTTTGATATATTCATTTTGTATTTCGTAAACGATTTTAACATATTCTCGATCATACTTTATTGTATGTTTATATTCTCCATAACTAAGTTTTGAGTCAGGGTTAACCTTTGGATTGGGTGAATACGAGGAGCTTACCTCTAAAACCAGAGGTTCAGTCTCCAAATCATCATTTTCCCAAGCAAAATCAAATGCCCCCGTCGTTATTTTGAGTTTCTTAAATGTTTCAAGGATATATGTTCTCCATTTTTCAGGGAACATAACAAAATCTACTGTACTTCCAAAACTCGTTGAGGTCGGTTTCCATTCATCATCATTATTTATTCTCCAGTAATGTAATACGATTTTATCTCCAACTACGATAACCCTTAGATCTCTTTTAATATTTAATAATTTTTGAACAATTATCGTTTTATTCTCCTTTAAAAAATCTGTTTCTTCCAATAATTCTTTTAATTCTTCCTTATTATCAATTTTAAATACTCCTTTTGCAGAACAAGAATGTTCTGCCTTAATCAGAAAAGGCATTTTTAGTTCAGCGTTATCGATATCCTCAACTCTTTTCAATAAAATAGTTTGAGGCGTATTAATATCAAGTTCCTCAAACCTTCTATGCATAAAAGCTTTGTTTTCCCAATAATTTGCCTCTTCCAACTTAGGAAATACCTTATTATTTTGGTTTTCCAAGCGCGTAATTATATGTTCCAATATGGAAACATAATTCTTGAATCCAAAAACATTATAACTATCATTCATTGTAAAAAAAATAGTCTTGTTAAAATAACTTCCTATTTTCTTTCCAGTTACAATTTTAAAATCTTGATTACTATTAATAAGCCCCAAAATGATGCCTAGGTCTCTTATGAATTTCACCCTCATAAAGTACATCGGTCCATATATATTTAACCATACAATAGTATCTGATTTTTTATTGTAGAGTTTAAAAAATGACCTCCACTTAAATGTAAAAAACATATAAAAAATTCTATATACCCTAGTTACAATTTCTTTCTTATGGCTTTTAAAATTACCCATTAGTACTTTGAATTATTAAATTTATTAATACTTATATTTCCAAAATAATGAACCTTACTTTCTCTTAATTCTTTTATTGAATTTGTATAATACTTCATTTCTCCTGTCTCATGATTATATGTCATGTCATCAACAAAAACAATGTTATACCCTTTTTCTCCAAACCTTTTTAACAATTTTACTTTCTCCTGGGCATTATGCGTTAATATTAAATCAAAAAAAGAAAGAGGAAATGAATTACTTTTTAACCATTTATAGGTCGTAAAATATTGTAGATAATTCCTCGCCGTCAGAAAAATAACTTTTCTCGTTCTTCTCTTATTATAAACCTTCATAACCAATCGCCTCATATTAACAAATATTGATAGTTTTAAATACCTATCTCTTTCTGATTTATAATTATCAAGAAAACTCGGCCATGTATGCGCAATTGTATTGTCGATATCAAATACGTAAACCCATTTTCTCTTATTCAATTTTAATTTCAACTTGAAAACAGTGTGAAAATAAATTCTACAAAGGAAAATTACAATTTTCTTAATTTTTCCCATTCGTTTAATTAAATATTTTTTTAAAAACTTTTATCATGTATTTATTTTCCTCATAAGACCGAGATGCTACTCTAATAAAATTCCCTTCTAGCCCAATCTTATCATTTGCATTCCTAACGTATATACCATATCTTATTAATAGCATCAGCGTAAACCTATCTAAATCTACTTTCTCAGGTAATTCAATTAAAAGAAAATTAGCCATAGTAGGATATACCTTGATTTCCTTAATCTGTTTAATTTGCTTAATAAATTCATTAGTTTCTATTATATACTTTATCCTGACTTTCTGATAATTGTAGGCAAATTTTGCTTGAGTATATAATTTAAAAAAATACTCCGCCAAACCATTAGAATTCCATAAATATCCATTCTCTAGTAATAATTTACTTCTTTCTTTTGACATCACCGCATAACCAGCTCGAATTCCAGCGATTCCAAAATCTTTGGACATACTTTTTATAATAATTAGGTTTGGAAAATTACTTATAAACTCTGTAACACTAACAAAATCATAATTACTGTTTTCGTACGCAAAATGAATAAAGCTCTCATCAACAATCACATTTTCGACATCTCTAGCTGCTTTCATAATCTTGAACATTTGTTCTCCTTTCAAATAACCTCCATTAGGGTTATTCGGATTAATTAGAACTATAGTATCCGGCTTTTCTTTTTTTATAAGCTCTATATAACTTTCAACATCCAAGTTAAAATCATTCTTTTTCAGCAACTTATTATACACCACTTCTACCTCAGGCTTAACAAATTCATAATATGAAGAAAAGGTCGGTATATTTATAATTATTTTGCTCTTTGTGAAATTATGAATAATCGCTTGAATAATTTCAATTGCACCGTTTCCTATAAAAACATTCTCAACATCTACTCCAATAAAACTTGCCAATTTTTCCGCTATAACATTATTCTGTGAAGGATAATATTCTAACATTTCTCTAATCTTATTTCCTTTTAGTACTTCTTTTTCGAAATAATCCAAAAACAATTGTGTTGCATAAGGATTTGATAAAAAGCATGCATCCACTTTAAATTTTATCTCTGGTATTTTCTCTAAAAGTGAATTAACACTTGGTGAATGGGACCCGGATCTTTTTTTTAATTCTAATAATTTCTCCAGAATTAGTTCTTCTCTAGAATTTAGTTCTATTTCTCTCATGCTATAACATTTTGTTTATATATTTCTCCTTAATATCAAAAATAATATTAACGTATTTTTTATCCCAAGAATTGAATAATGAAAAACCTTTTTTGTACTTACCGTATGATTTGAGGTGCTTTTCATCAACCTTTGGATTTGGCTGAAAAACAGGACTCACCTCTAAATATTGTGGCTTATTGTCCAAGTCATCGTTCTCCCAAGCAACATCAAATGCTCCAATTGTTAGTTTTAAATCTTTCAAAGTCTTAACAATATTTTCCTCCCATTTTAATGGAAAGTTTTCGAAATCAACTAAACTACCATAACCCGTTGAGGTTGGCTTCCAATCCTTATCTTTATTTATTCGCCAATAATAGTGTATTATTTCATCTTCTAAAACGATTACTCTTAAATCTCTTCTCATATTAATCAGCTTCTGAAATATGAAATTTTCATTTCTCATTAAAAAATCCTCATCAATTAAACTTACTAGTTGATCTTTACTATTAACTTTATGGACTCCATTAGCAGAACAAGAATGTGGCTCTTTAACTAAGAAAGGGTATTCCCAATCTAACTTATTGCAATCTTCAAAACTTTTCGCATAATACGATAATGGTGCGTTTACATCATATTTATCAAACTCTTTATGCATAAAAATTTTATTTTCCCAAAATTCTACTTCACTAGCTTTTGGGAACAAAACATTACCTTGACGGACCAATTGCTTACAAATGTGTTCGAAAACAGAAACATAATTTTCAAAAGCAAAAAGATTATAGTTTTCATGTAATGTATAGAAGATTTTTTTGTTTTTCACGTTTCCAATTCTATTTCCAAAAACAATATTGACTTCTCCCCTTTTTATTAATGAGGAAAGAGTAGCTACATCCCATATAAAACTGTCTCCTCCCCAGTATTTATAGCCTCTTTTAGGAATCCATAAAACCACCTCACTGTTCTTGTTTTTATTTTTAAATAAAGTAATCCAATTTATTTTTGAAAAGGCATAGAAGAAACAATAGCACCTTTTAAGTATTTTTTCAATCATAAGTCTTTGTTAAACAATTCTCTTAATATTTTCTTGCTTTAGTGGTAATTCAAATACGGAAATTAAAAATATGATAAACGCATATTTATTAAAATACAACTCTTGCCCACTCATATCAGATATAAAAATCCCTATAAACAGACTAAGTTGTAATAAAAAAAGTTCGTTTTTCGTTTTTCTATATAATCTAAATTTATTCTTTATAATAAAAAATATCATGCTTAAATATATAATTAGGCCAATAATACCTAATTCTATTGCAGTATGTATTAAAATATTGTGAGAGACATGTCCGTTGTAATATTTTTTATACAAAAAAGCGGATGTGGCAAAACCGTTTCCTAAGGGTGATCTCGCGATGATTTCTAATCCTTGTTTCCATAATGTATATCTATTAGAAAAGCCTTCACCTGTTTCTACATTGATATTAGTAGCGTTTTTAATTAAAGCATTATTACTCTCTAACACTTGAACAACTCCTAAACTAACTACTATAATTAAACCAATAGAAATTACCCTATATCTTTTTCGCAACCCAAAAAACAAAAACAAACTGATAATAATACCGAAAGAAAATCCTCTTGAAAAAGTAAAAAAAGGGATCATCAATCCAATAAATCCAGCAACTAAAAAGTATTTTTTCCTAGAAGTAAAATAACCTATAAATAAAAAATAAGAGAAAATAATACCTATTAGAGAAACTGCGTTAGGGTTCAAAGTTGAAAATGATAATCCAGTTTTAATTTGACTGCTTTTGGTAAGACTGTCCAACAATAAATCTGTATTACTATAATTCTTATAAACACCATATAAGAATAGGATCAAGCCCAAAATGCAAGCTTTCAAAAAAACATTTCTATACTTACTATGAAAAAATATAAATGGGAGCACAATTAAATAAGGCAAGGAACCCACTCCTTTTAACACCTCATAAGTACTTGGCTCATTCCCCATCAAAACAGCTAATAAAAGGCTAATAAAAGCCAGCCCTAATAACAATTTTAATATTTTATAAAATTTTATAGGAGTATAAAACTTTTTATGAAATCCCTTAATATTAATAATGAGCAGTAGATAAATGACTATATCGTCAACCCTCAAATTAATTTGAGGTAAACTTAAACTAACATCAGGTAACCCAAGAAAAATTGGGTATAAGAAAATTAATATTTTATTTAGTCTATGCAATTCTTTGGTATAAATCTTCTATTTCTCTAGCTACTTTCATAGCATCAGCATTTTCCAAAACCCAGTCAAAAGCATTCTTAGTCATTCTTTGCTGGCATTCATCTTTCTCAATTACTTTTTCTATTTCCATTTTCCAAGAATCAATTGAATTATTATCTATTACAATACCTCTTTCTTCATTCAATAAATAATCTGTAACTCCTACAATTAAATTCGCTATACATAATATACCTAAAGACATAGCCTCTAATACTACATTTGGTAAGCCTTCAACTAGTGATGGAAATAAAAAAGCATCGCAACTTAAATATTGTTCTCTTAAATCTTCTTTATTTAATCTTCCTAACCATGTAACATTTTCACATTTGTTTATCCTTTTAATTAACTCATCAGATCCTCCAGATGGCATTTCCACACCACAAATAATTAACTCGGCATTGAAATTATACTCCTCCCACAAAGTTAGTAAAACATCAAGTCCTTTATGCTTTGCCAATACACCCGCAAATAAGAAACGAGTCTTATTTGCGTTCTTATAATTATCTCTTCTTAATTTCAAATCCAACCACTTTCGATAAATCATCTCAACAGGATTAGGAATCAAGTAAAAACTTTCAATATTCCAATTTTTCTGCCTCTTACATATTTCAAGAATTTGAGGGCTTATTATTAAATGACTAGTATTTGTAGACAATGCTCTATTTACCAATTTACCCAGCCTTGTTTTACCCATTGTTTCTGGGTCATCATCTCCTACCCTCGTAATCTTATTAATCATTTGTTTCCCTTGAGTTTTTGCCAAAAAAATAACAGGCAAACTTATTTTTCCCGCCCCTATAAAATGTATAATGTCATACTTCCTATTTATTAGATTGTAATAAAAACTTCCCAACATAAAAAGAAACTTCCCTTTAAAATTTAAGATACCATCAGATCCAAAAACACCATAACCTACTCTAATAATTTTTATTCCATTTATGTATTCAACTCTTTTGTGCCCCTTTATATGGGTAGTCAGCACTTCGATTTCGTATTTGTCTCTATTCAAATTGTTTATAAGTTTTTCCAGAGCATTAACAGCTCCTGAATAAATTGGAATATAATGCCAAATATAAAATCTAACGGTTATTTTACTCATAATATTTACCTTATGATTGTCAATTCAGGTTTCATCGTTTTAATCAAATTTATAATACCTTTATAAAAGATATTCATTCTTTTATCCAATTCTACACCATTAAAACTTTGAAATCTAAATGGTAATCCTCCTTCTCTCCCATTACATCTAGCAATTGATTCTTTAACCGATATTTCAAAGAAATAAACAGCGTTAATAATATTTAAGTGATTAATTCTTTTTACAACAATTTTCAAAAGCCTTTCATTATATTTTCTTTCATTATAGGAAAACACAGAAAGAGCTCTTTGATATAATCCTTCATCTAAAACTATCGAAGTTATTTCATTTTTCTTTGCACAATTATAAACATAGGCATATTGCTTAAAGGTAGCTCTAACACCAATAATTAATGCATACCAACGTTTAATTCTAAATTCAAAATTATAACATACTCCAGCGGCAAATAAAACAAATAGTTTCCATTCAGAAAAGTAAAAAGCCAATTCCATTCGTATAGGGATTTTCATTTGTTCTATCTTTTCTCTAGTAATAGTATCTTTCTCGATTATTTTTTTCAAATAAGTTGTTTTACCACTCCCAGGAAGTCCTATAAATTCAATTAACACAATTTCTCAAATATTATATTTTTAACTTCCTTTACCACTTCATCTAAAGACATTTGACCGTCTACCTCAATAAAATAATTCTTACTATCAACATGTTTCTTAACTCTATTGTATTTCGCACAAATTTTATCAAATGTTTTATCATCCATCTCTCTTCTTTCTCGAATAACATTGGAAGGAGTGTTTATAAAAATATTAACGTCGGCTGGTTCAAAAATCTCATATTTTTCTTCCAATTTGTTCTTAAGTTTTTTAAGAAAATTAGATCGATTAATTATTTCCAAGTCTTTTTCCAAATAAAAACACTGCGGATAATCTATGGTTTCTTTCAGTGGAAAACGCTCATAAAAACCAATCATACCGTTTGCTCTATCTCTCAAAGACCTCTTATAGAGTTTTTTTCTGTCTAAATATCCTGCATATTCAATAAGCATTTGCCCAGCAAGATTTACTCTTTTACCGAATTCATTTTTGAAAACAAATTTAGCTGATCTGGGAAAATAACTTAAAAAAGCTAAAACTTTTGTTCTAACCGAAAAGGATCTTGCATTAAACCCCATATAATACTTCCGAGAAGACACCTTGGATCGTAATTCTTTGATTACTCTATTTGTTACTGTAGTTTTTCCCGATCCATCACAACCAACCATCGCAATAGTAACTCCTCCTTGCACAGGGTGCTTGGCATTATTTCTTCCTAAAGCTGCATATAGGTTTAAGTATTTTCTGATTTTCCGTATAACGAATAGCTCAAAACCCCCAAATCTTTTGTAAAGTTTTATTCCTTTTTTAAGCCCTATTGTTTGGAAAACGTTCTTTAAAGGAGATTTGTAAAACCCTTTGTTAAAATAATTAAAAATTAAACCCTTAGCACCTAACATTTGATCAACTTCACGTGCAGAATTTAATACGTCATTTTCATCACATTTATTTATTAGAAATTTCATTTCTTCGATTTCCGAAACATTAAATTTTCTAATACTTTGATATTTTTTTTGTAAAAAATTATATTTTACAGCATATCTTAAATGCAACATTATTAGATCTACTTCAGGTTTAATAACTTTTGTATCATATTTATGATGCTTGACGCAATTTTTAAAATATATCTCTCCTATGGGTAAAATATATTCTTTAGCATTCTTTTTCCCCATAATTAACCTATAGTGTAAATGAATGTGATAAAACTGACCAATTGCTTTATCATACAACAAATAATCCTCCATGGACGGATAATCCATCCAAAGTCTAGGTCGCACACTTATTGCATCATATTTTGAAAGTATACTATTAAAAGCACTTATCTGGCCTTCATCAATTAAGATATCGATGTCTGTCTGCCCAGTCATTACTTCATCCATCCTATCAATGCTCTTCCAATGACAATACTTAATCTCTTTATTTAATGATTTGAAAAAAGTTTCTATTAGTCCACTCATCTTTGCTTTTTATTAAATCTTAAATTTTCAATATAATTTACGATTAAACTCAACTCGTACTTACTGAACAAATATTGGTTTAAATACCCTTTACCAGTCTCAACTATATATTTCCTTGATAATACTAAGGAATAAATAGTATAGGTAACAGTAGAAATTACTGCTGCGGCCATTATTCCATATTTTGGAATAAAAACCAAACCAGCCAAAACATTTAAAGCTACAGTTACAATAGATATTTTAACCATCACTTCCGGTGTTCCTATTGATTTAAAATAATAGGCTAGAATAGACATTGGAGATTTCAAAATAACTCCCAACAACAAAATCCATAAAGGAATCAATGCTGGTAAATAATCTTCACCATATATATAAATTAAAACCTGTTTGCTAAAAAATAACAAAAGAATTCCAAACAAGATTCCCGCCCAAAAAATCAGTTTATTAATTAGCGTTATCAATTTTTGTCTTTCATCAATATTTTCTATTCTATTTAAAATCGGTAATATAATTGATGCTACAGGTTTTACTAAAAACAAATATAGTAAAGACGACAACGCCACAGCAACAGAATAAAGTCCTAACTGTGAGCTTAACAAGAAAGTAGCTATCATAAACTTATCAAACTGAGATTCTGCAGAGTTAAGTACTTTATATGCATAGACTTTTATCCCATATGAAAATATATCTTTCACTGTGTACTCATTGCAACAATCCCCTTTTTCAAATTTGCTAATTTTAAAAAGTAAATAGAGAGAGGAAATCATGCAAGAAAATAAGTAGAAAGCAAATATATTTTCGATTGATAAACTAAGAGCAATAACTAGCACAATAGATGCAAAGTTTAGAACATTTAGTATTAGTAAGCCAAAATTATATGTCTTCAATTTAAGGTGCCCTCTGACAATAAAGGATAATGTTTGATTGACAAATAACAAAACAATATAGAAGAAACCTAAAAGCGCGATAAAACTTGTTTTTGAATAAGAGAAAAAAAACAAATAGATACTAAAAAGCAACAACATGAAACCAACTACCGCAGCGAAAACTTTAAAAATCGTGTTTCTTGATAAAATAAAAGACTGTTTTTTATTAGATAAATGATACATTATAGATTCGGATGTCCCAAAATCTCCGAAATTAATAATCATTTGCGGAATCAATATTAAAGCGGCTAATTCACCTTGCCCTGAAGGACCATAATGTCTTGCTATCAATATACTTCCCAGCATCGTAAGTGCTAGAACTATATAAGAAACTATTGATGTTTGAAATAACGATTTAAGCATTCTATTTAAAACTGTCTTTAATTCTCAAGGCTACATTTCCTAATATCCCAGAGTACGCAAATAAAACAAAAAAAACATCTCTTAAGGACACACCTTTTTTTGTCAGGAAAAACTTAGAATATTCTCTTGATGTTTTATATTTCCTGTTTTTTACCGTAAGAACTATAATCCTCTCATATACCTTGTTTTCCTTTACCTTAACACTATTTTTTAAAAAAGGATATCTTTTTCTTACTATTTCGAGAGCTTTCACAAATCCAAAACTTCTGTCATAACCTGAGCTGCTACTTGCGTTTTTAAAATGTACTCTTCTTAAGACTAGTGAATTTTTTACATGATAAAAAGAACAATTACTTGCCGCAAACTTAACCCATAAGCCCCAATCTTCACCTCCCCAAATTCCTTTCTCCCATCCTCCATATTTTTCAAAAACATTATTTTTTATTAAAACAGATGAAAGTCTAATTGAATTAGAAATACAAAACTCATTTGATAACTCTTCAGAATTCATTTTAGAGTAGTTAACACTATTTCTGTAATTATTTTCCTTATCTGCTTTCCCTTTCATTAGATCTCCTGAACTATCAATAAGGTCGATATTAGTATGTACAATATCCGCGTTATACTTCTTCATCGCACCAATTTGCTCTTCAAGTTTATTTGGTTTCCAAATATCATCGTGACAAGAAATAGCAATTACATCCGAGGTTGAATTGCTTATTTTCTCCATCCATCTATATGAAGGTTTCATATTCTTTTCATAACTAGTTACAAAAATTTTCTCTTCATATTTTTTCTGGTACCTTTCTATAATCTGAAGAGTACTGTCGGTAGACCCATTATCTAGCAAGAATAATTGCCAATTATCATATGTTTGGTCTATTATACTATTTACAGCTTCGTCAATATAATCTGCTCCGTTTAAAATGGAGATAATAATGTCTACTTTCATCCTTATCAATCTTTAAATATTCTATCTTAAACTAGAATAATTAATACAGTTTTAACCCTTCTTCTAACGTTATTTTGGGTTGCCAATTTGGAAGTGTTTTCCCTTTATCCCATAAGGTCATTACTTCTCTATTTCTGTAATGTTTTCCTCCCCAATTAACTACAACTTTCTTTCCGGTAACTCTCTCAAATAGAGAAACTAAATCTTTTAGTTTATGGCTCTCTTTACTTGGCACAGAATATATTTTATGTCCTTGGATATTATCCAATAAATATGAAGAAACTAAAAATGCTTCACAAACATCTGAAACATGCACAAGATTGAGCAACTGCTCTCCTGGAGACATATTTAATTCAATTTTTTCATCTGCGAACTTATGTAATAAGTTAATTAACTTTGGTCTTTTGTCATTTTCTCCGTATGTATCATAAAGTTTAAGCGTAACAACGCTAAATCCCTCAGCTACTACATAATATTCAATCAGTTTTTCATATGCTTCTTTTGTTGCAGCGTATAAACATACTGGGTTATAAGGTTCATTATTATAGTGTTGCCATGAAGTCCCTGTATTAACCATTTTTTTGACATTCGCGACTTTCATTGCTTCAAGTAAATGTAATCCAAACAAAATATTACTTTGAACTAAAGCATCTACTTGAGATGTTTCATGTTCTGCTATGAAATTCGAAGCAAGATGAAAAACTTTATCAGGTCGAACATCTTTGAAGAATTGCACAAGTTCTTCTATCTTATTGTCATAAATGAAAATATTTATTTCATTCATTACATCTTCTAGATTGATCAAACTTGACTCTCTTCTAAGTACGACCGATACAGATTTATTCTTACTGATTAAGTATTTAATAAGGTTTGATCCTAAAAATCCTGAGCCTCCTGTAATTACTACCTTTTCCATTTCTAAAAAACCCCTTTTAAAACAAAATCATCTAGCAAGGAAAATTCTTCATCTCTTTTAGACATTATTGGATCTTTTGTTCTCCAGTTAAAACCGAATGAATCATATCTCACGCCATCATCAAATTTCGGATTGTAACATGTTGACACATTATATACGGTTATAGTTTCATCTTCTAAAGATTTGAAGCCATGAGCACACCCTTTTGGTATGTAAATACACAACCCATTTGCACTTGATAAATTAACTGAAATTACCTTTTTAAAGGTTTTAGATTTTTCTCTCAAATCAACAACTACATCTATAATTTCACCCTTCGAAACATACACCAGCTTATCATGATCATGCGGTGGAAGTTGAAAATGCATTCCTCTTATTACATTTTTTTGAGATATTGAATAATATGATTCTTTAATTTCAAAAGATAAATTATTCTCAAGAAACTCAATTTCGCTAAAGGTTTTCACAAAAACCCCTCTATTATCTTTCGCCTTAAAGCTTTCTAAAATAAAAACTCCCTCTATATCTGTGGTTGTGATCTTCATTAAATTAAAAATTTAATCCAAAGAATTCTTCTAATTTTTCCGTAACGAAATTAAAATGTTCCTCTCCTAGTGCTGGATATAATCCAATCCAAAATGTGTTATTCATAGTAGTATCAGTATTGGTTAAATCTCCATCTACTATATATTCAATATCTTTGAAATATGGTTGCTTGGTTAAATTGCCTGCAAATAACAACCTTGACCCAATTTTGTTCTGATCTAAATACCTCAACAAATCTACTCTCTCAACTCCACATCCATCTTTTAACGTAATAGGAAATCCAAACCAAGAAGGATTACTATTAGGTGTTGCCATTGGTAAATCAATAAAATCGGTCAAACTACTTAATTTACTATATAACAATTTGAAATTCTCCCTTCTTTTCTCAATAAACTCTTCTGCTCTATCTATTTGGGCTAAACCACAAGCAGCTTGCATATCAGTTATTTTAAGATTGTAACCTAAATGAGAATAAACATATTTATGATCATATCCATATGGTAAATCTCCATGTTGCTGTTCAAAACGACATCCGCAGGTATTATCACATCCAGGAGCACAATAACAATCTCTTCCCCAATCTCTAAAAGATTCTGCAATCAATTTTAATTTAGGGTCATTCATAAAAACAGCACCACCTTCTCCCATTGTTATATGATGTGCTGGATAAAAACTAAGAGTTGCTATATCACCAAATGTTCCTACTAGCTTCCCATTATATGTTGCTCCCAAAGCATCACAACAATCTTCTATTAACCATAAATTATATTTTTCACATAGCTCTTTAACCTTTTCCAAATTAAATGGATTCCCCAATGTATGAGCTAACATTATCGCTTTTGTCTTATCAGTAATGGCAGATTCTATCAAATCTGCATCAATATTATGCGTTCTAATATCAACATCTACAAAAACAGGAATTGCACCAAACTGAACTATTGGGTTTACCGTAGTTGGAAAGCCCGCAGCAACACCGATTACCTCATCTCCTTTTTTTATCGCCCTGTCTCCTAATTTTGAAGATGTAAGTGTACTAAAAGCCACCAAATTTGCAGAGGATCCAGAATTAACTGAAATACAATGATTGACCTCTAAAAACTTAGCTAGTTTTTTTTCAAATTCTTCATTAAAACGCCCAGTCGTTAACCATCCATCAAGCGATGCATCAACCATATTTTGAATTTCTTCCTTTCCAATAACCTTTCCTGCTGGTGGTATTGGGGTTTCTCCCGAAATAAAACTTTTAGGTTTATACTCCTCATCCGCATACTTCCCAACAAGAACAGCTATTTCTTCTCTTAACTTATCTTTTAATTCTTTGCTATTCATTATAAATTATATTTGATTGTACTTCATTATTTCTTTAAGGCAAGCATCTTTCATATCGGCTCCATTTTTCCATTTTTTATGCCATTCAATTATTAAATTCAAGGTTTCATCTAAACTCCAGTTAGGCAACCAGTTTAATCTTATTGATGCTTTAGAGCAATCCAATTTTAAAAAATTAGCCTCGTGTGGATTGTTGTCATCATCCAATATCCAACTAGCCCCTTCTCCCCAATTTTGAACCATTTTATCTAAAATCCATTCTACAGATTTACAATCAGAATCTAAAGGTCCAAAATTCCAAGGTTCTGAAAATTTATCTCCGTTTTCGTATAATTCTTCAGCCAAAATTAAATATCCAGATAGAGGTTCTAAAACATGTTGCCATGGCCTAATTGATAGAGGGTTTCTAACAATAACTGGTTTAGATTCTTCAAAGGCTCTTAAGATATCTGGAATCAATCTATCACTTGCCCAATCTCCACCTCCAATAACATTCCCTGCTCTTGCAGAAGCTATTGATGCAGTACCTGATGTATTGAAAAAAGACCTTTTGTATGCCGAAGTAACTAGTTCAGCACATGCTTTACTACTACTATAAGGATCATGCCCTCCTAAAGGCTCATTCTCTCTATATCCCCAAGACCACTCCTTATTTTCATAGCACTTATCTGTGGTTACAGAAACAATAGATTTTAGATTTTTGCATAGCTTGGCAGCTTCCAAAACATTAACAGTTCCCATAACATTTGTTGAATATGTTTCTATGGGTTCTATATAAGAATATCTCACTAATGGCTGAGCAGCCATATGAATTAATATCTCCGGGTTAAAATTTTCCAAAGATTTCTTTAAAGTTTCTAAATCTCTAATATCTCCTATCTGAGATTCCATACCTTCTCCTATTCTTGCCTCTCGAAACAACGAAGGATTTGTCGGCGGCTCTAGTGAATATCCTTTAACAACCGCTCCCATGGATTGTAGCCAAAGACTTAGCCAGCTGCCTTTAAATCCAGTATGGCCTGTTAAAAAAACTCTTTTATCTTTCCAAAAAGAGGCATCTACTTTTCTTTTTATTTTTCCCATACTGTCCACGGAGCCTTGTTTTCATTCAAAAGCTCTTCTAAATATTTTTTATCTCTTATCGTATCCATTGGTTGCCAAAAGCCTTTATGTTTAAAAGCCATTAATTGGTTATCCGCTGCCAATCCTTTTAAAGGTTCTTGTTCCCAAATTGTATTGTCATCATCTATTCTGTCAATTACATTGGGAGACAGAACAAAATAGCCTCCATTAATCAGAGCTCCATCTCCTCTTGGTTTTTCTTGAAATTTTCTAACTTCATTTCCAGTAATATCCAGAGCTCCAAATCTCCCCGGTGGGAATGTAGCTGTTAATGTAGCTTCTTTTCCGTGAGAGTTATGAAAATCTATCAATTCTTTTATATTTATGTCAGCAACGCCGTCTCCATAAGTAAAACAAAAGCTTTCCTCATCTTTTAAATAGGGAGCAACTCTTCTTAGTCTTCCTCCTGTCATAGAACCATCTCCTGTGTCTATTAAAGTTACTGTCCAAGGTTCAGCTCTTTTCTCATGAACAACCATTTTATTATCTTTCATATTAAAGGTAATATCAGATTGATGCATAAAATAATTTGCAAAATACTCTTTGATAATATATCCTTTGTAACCACAGCAAATGATAAAATCATTTATTCCATAATGTGCATATGTCTTCATAATATGCCAAAGGATAGGCTTACCCCCTATTTCTACCATGGGTTTTGGTTTACTTACCGTTTCTTCGCTTAGGCGTGTTCCTAAGCCGCCTGCTAATATTACTGCTTTCATTTTCTTTAGTTTGAGCTTACAAATGCATCAGAATAAAACTGATTCTTTGGTAAAGAGTTCTTAAAAAATAATTCTTTTGCTGAATTAATCATATCAACGGATCCGCAAGCATAAACTTCTGAATCCTCTAGATCTATATTATATTTCAATACTATATCTTGCACATAACCTATTTCTCCATTCCATTCAGCATTTTTTCTTGATAAAACTGGAATGAACTTTACTTTTAGATTATCATATTCTGGTTTAAAGAATATATCTTCCTTATATCTGTTTCCTAAGAATAGCCAAATTTCCTTATCTAAAATAGTTTCTGGTGATCTATTCATATTTTCCAAAATTGACTTTATAGGAGCTATTCCAGTACCAGTTGCCAGAAATAATACGCTTTTTACGTTTTTATTTCTATAAAAGAATGTTCCTAAAGGGCCTTCAAGTCTTAATAGGTCATTTTCTTTAGCATCAAAAAACCAATATTTACTCATTTGCCCATTTTGATATTTCTTTATATAGAACTCAAGTTTGCCATCATTCCTTATTTCACTAGCTATAGAATAGCTTCTTTTTATTTTACCTTTAATAATATTAACATATTGGCCAGCCTCAAATTTAAAGGCCAAGTTTGGTGGCAATCTTAGAACTACTTTGATTATATCCTCAGAAATAAACTCCAAAGAATCTAATTTGCAGGGTAAAGTTTTTGATTTCTCTAACTTTTTATTCCCTAAATCTTCTATATCCAGTTTAATGTCAGTAAGAGGAATTGAATTGCATGACAATATATAACCTTCCTTTTTTTCTTCTTCCGACAAAATCAATTCTTCTTGAATATCTTTACAATTCCCCTCTAAAACTTTTACACGGCAACTTCGACATCGGGCAGATAAACAACTATGCTCTAGAGTTAACCCTGCCTTTTCACCAGCACTAAGAATAGAGGAATTTTCCTCACACCTAAAAGATCTACCATTTATTAGTGTTACTTCAAACATTCTCATAATATTTTTTATACCAATCTATAAATTTTCTAACTCCCTGTCTAATAGGTGTTTTAGGTCTATATGAGAATTCGTCAGATAATAGGGTTACATCTGCATATGTTAGGTAAACATCTCCGTCTTGCATTGGTTTCATAATTTTTTCTGCATCTTTGCCTATGTATCCTTCTATTTCAGATATAAATTCCAGTAACTTTACCGGTGAGTTGTTTCCTATGTTATACAATTGATATATTTTATTGCTTTTTGAGTCAGTTATAATTGTTGATTCAACTCCTTGAATAATATCATCGATATATGTGAAATCTCTAGCTAATTTTCCTTTGTTAAATACTTTTATTGGTTTATCATTTAAAATTGCATCGGTAAATAGAAACATCGCCATATCTGGCCTGCCCCACGGCCCATATACAGTAAAAAAACGAAGCCCAATTGTTTGAATACCATAAAGGTGGCTATACGTATGTGCCATCAATTCATTTGATTTTTTAGTAGCCGCATACAAACTAACAGGAAAATCTACGTTGTCATCCTCCTTAAACGGAATAGAATCAGAATTTCCGTATACACTGGAGCTACTTGCATAAACCAAGCGTGGGATACTAAAATTTCTACAACACTCAAGAATATTCATAAATCCCTGAATATTCGAACTAATATAAGCTTGGGGATTCTCCAAAGAGTATCTAACCCCTGCTTGAGCCGCCAAATTACATACAACATCGAAGCCTTCATTTTCAAACAAAGAAATTAACTCATCCTTGTCCTCCAAATTTAATCTTACAAATTTAAAAGAACTTTGATTATTAGCTATGGTCACATTATTAAACTCCCTAGCTTCTAATGGGTTTATTCCTAATTCCCTTAACCTATTATATTTCAGCGCAGTATCGTAATAATCATTTATATTATCCAGACCAAAAACCTCATGCCCCTTTCTAATCAACGATTTTGAGAGGTGAAATCCGATAAATCCAGCTGCTCCTGTGACTAATACTTTCATCTAACTTTTACCTATTTGATAATATTCAAAACCTATTACATCTAAATTAAACGAATTATATTGATTCCGGCCATCAAAAATTATAGGGTTTTTTAGCTTTGATTTTATTTCGCCAAAATCAGGAGAGCGAAATTCTTTCCATTCGGTCAACAAAATAAGTGCGTCAGATTCATTTACAACTTCATATTTGGAATTGAAATATTTAACATTATCAATCCCCTTTAAATAAAATTTTCGTGCTTCGTCCATAGCCTTGGGATCATAAGCCAGAATTTTAGCCCCTCTTTTAATTAACTCCTTTATTACATAAATGGATGGCGCCTCTCTCATATCATCTGTACCAGGTTTGAACGAAAGCCCCCATACACCGAAAGTATAACCAGACAAGTCTTGTCCAAATCTATTGACTATTTTTTCTGCTATAACGAATTTCTGCGCGTCATTAACATTTTCAACAGAGGTAATTAATTTCGCGTCATAATTATTCTCTTCCGCAATCTTTTTCAATGCCTTTACATCTTTTGGAAAACACGAACCTCCGTAACCGGCACCCGGATAAATAAAACTGAATCCAATTCTTTTATCGGACCCAATTCCAATTCGAACATTATTAACATCAGCTCCAACTCTTTCACAAATGTTAGCAATTTCATTCATAAAAGAGATCTTTGTTGCTAACATTGCATTTGAAGCATATTTTGTCATCTCTGCAGATCGTATGTCCATTATTATAAGTCGATCATGAGACATACAAAACGGATGATAAAGTTTTTTCATCAGATCTATAGCGAAATCGCTATCAGAGCCAATTATTACTCTATCTGGTTTCATAAAATCCTCTATCGCAGCACCTTCTTTCAAAAATTCAGGGTTGGATACTACATCAAATTCAGTATTTAAGTTTCTATTATCTAATTCTTTTTGAACCGTTTCTCTAACTTTATCAGCTGTTCCTATTGGAACAGTAGACTTATTTACAATAACTATTCTATGGTTCATCTTCTGCCCAATGCTTTTAGCCACAGCAAGCACATATTGAAGGTCAGCCGAGCCATCCTCTCCCATTGGAGTTCCAACCGCAATAAAAATAACTTCAACATTCTCTATAACATCTTCAATATTGGTAGAAAAAGATAAATTCTTGTTTTGCACATTCGTAAGAACTAAGTTTGCCAAACCAGGTTCATAAATAGGTACAATTCCTTTGTTTAATTTTTCTATCTTATCTTTGTCTATATCTATACATGTAACCTTGTTTCCCATTTCTGAAAAACAAGTTCCAGATACCAATCCAACATAACCACTACCTATAACAGCTATTTTCATTTTATAAATTGATGTTTATAATCGCTTTTTATTTTTACTTCAGCATTTCTTATACTATGAACTATCTCGATAGAAGGCTTAGCATCCAACAATCCAAAACCTTCCCCTGCCAATATTTTCCTATAGCTTTCTGTATGTAAATCTGTAAAACCTCCACTAAATTCAATCTCCTCATTATCTATAGTGATACTTCTATAAGTCCTTTGCTTTTTAGCTAAAATATCTTTAGGTAAATCATTTTCATCTAGAGATAAGAACCATCTTACCCTAGCTTTTTCAAATTCCAAAAACCCAGCAGCTCTAGAGTTTTCTCTTAAATGCACTTGACTCTCCTGAATATTCCCAAAAAGCCAATATAGCATATCATAAAAATGGACACCAATATTTGTCGTTATTCCTCCTGATTTAGTCTCTTCTCCCTTCCATGATGAATAGTACCAATTCCCCCGTGAAGTGATGTAAGTCAAATCCACATCATACTTATCTTTTCTCTGACTATTCTCAATTTTATTTTTTAATTCAATAATATTAGGATGCAATCGCAATTGTAAAATTGTATTAATTTTTTTTCTAGATTCTTTTTCTATATCCATTAAAGCATCTACATTCCAAGGATTTAAAACTAATGGTTTCTCACAAATCGCATCCGCCCCTCTTCTCAAAGCCATTCTTATGTGAGCATCATGCAAATAATTTGGAGAACAGATACTAACATAATTTATTAAAATATTATTTCTTTTGAGTTTTTCTATATGCCTATCAAAGCGTTCAAATTCCACAAAAAAATCAGCTTTAGGGAAAAAGCTATCCAAAATCCCTACACTATCAAATTTGTCCAAGGCCGCCAATAAATTATTATTAGTTTCTTTAATCGCTTTTAGATGCCTTGGAGCAATATAACCTGCCGCTCCGATAAGTGCAAAATTTTTCATTCTCTACAATACTTTGTCAACAATAACCTTAGGTAAGGAATTTTTTACATCATAAGTTACGCAAGCATCTTTCCTCAAAGAAGAGAAATCCAATTCTTTGAACTCATTATGAGCCACAGTCAAAACTATTGCATCAAACTTTGAATCGGGTAAATCATTAGTCGAGTGTATTCCATATTCGTGATACACCTCTTCTACATTAGCCCAAGGATCGAAAATAGTTATATCTGTTCCGTATTCCTTCAAAGAAGCAATTACATCTACCGCTTTAGTGTTTCGGACATCAGGGCAATTCTCCTTAAAAGTAATACCTAATACCAAAACACTAGCATTTTTAATCCTTATATCCTTTTGAATCATTAATTTGATAACTTCTGATCCTACATAATCCCCCATACTATCATTCATCCTTCTACCCGCTAATATAATCTCAGGGTTATATCCATACTCTTGCGCCTTTTGCGCTAAGTAATATGGGTCTACACCTATGCAATGTCCTCCTACTAAACCAGGTTTGAAAGGTAAGAAATTCCATTTCGTTCCCGCAGCGGCCAACACGTCATGTGTATTTATACCCATTAAATTAAATATTTTAGCTAATTCATTCACAAATGCAATGTTAATATCTCTCTGCGAATTCTCAATAACTTTAGCCGCTTCTGCAACCTTAATGGTTGGAGCTAAATGCGTTCCTGCAGTAATTACAGATCGGTATAAAGCATCAACTTTCTTCCCAATTTCTGCTGTAGAACCTGACGTTACCTTTAAAATCTTCTCAACAGTATGTTCTTTATCGCCAGGGTTAATTCTTTCTGGAGAATATCCTGCAAAAAAATCTTTGTTATATGTTAATCCTGAAATTTTTTCTAAAACTGGAATACAGTCTTCTTCAGTAGCTCCAGGGTATACTGTTGATTCATATACAACAATATTTCCCACTTGTAATACTTTTCCTACCGTTTCGCTTGCTTTAATCAGAGGCGTTAGAATAGGTCTATTGTTCTTATCAACTGGTGTTGGAACGGTAATTATGTAATAATCGCAATCTTTTATATCTTTAATAGAAGTAGAACAATACAAACCAATATCATTACTTTGTTGAGTCTTTAATACAGATTGTAAAACCACATCTTCCACTTCCAATGTACTATCTAGTCCCGACATTAATTCGGCAACTCTTTCTTCATTTATATCAAACCCTATTACAGAGTATTTAGTCGCAAACAATCTTGCCAATGGCAATCCTACGTAGCCTAATCCTATAATTGCTATTCTATTTTGACTCATTCTTTTCTTCTATAAATTTTCCCAATACCATTTTACTGCTTCTTTTAGACCTTTTTGCAGTGAAAACTTGGGCTGATAATTTAATAATTTTTTTGCTCTATCTATGCTTGCATGAGAATGTGGAATATCTCCTGCTCTGTTGGGCCCATACTTTACGTCTACGTGCGCTATATTAGCATCAAAATCAGCAAGATACATTTTCAAATACTTCACTAAGTCATTCAATGTATTTCTGTCTCCAAATGCAACATTATACACTGTATTAATAGCATCTTTATTTTCTGAAATAAGCGCTAAAAGGTTGGCCTGAACAACATTGTCTATATATGTAAAATCTCTAGAGTAATTCCCATCTCCATTTATAACCGGCGATTCACCTTTCATAAACTGACTCACAAATTTTGGAATTACAGCTGCATAGGCGCCATCTGGATCCTGTTTACGACCAAAGACATTAAAATAACGAAGACCAATAGTATCTAGACCATATGTTTTGGCAAACACATCTGCGTACAACTCATTAACGTATTTAGTCACTGCGTATGGAGATAAAGGCTTTCCTATTTGATCTTCTACTTTTGGTAACGATTTAGAATCTCCATATGTGGAAGAACTGGCAGCATATACAAATCTTTTGACTTTATTATCACTGGCTGCCTTAAGCATGTTCAAAAAACCACTAACATTAACCTCATTGGAGGTAATTGGATCTTTAATAGAGCGAGGAACCGAGCCTAGTGCCGCTTGGTGTAATACATAATCTACTCCATTTGTTGCTTTTAAACAATCTTCAATATTTCTAATGTCACCTACAATTAAAGTAAAATTCTCATTAGACATTAAATCCGAAATGTTCTTTTTCTTTCCTGTGGCAAAATTATCTAAACATACTACTTCATTTCCCAGGTTTATAAGTACCTCACAAAGATTAGATCCAATAAACCCAGCCCCCCCAGTAACTAAAATTTTTTTCTTAGTTAAGTTTATTTTCATACATAAAAAAATTTATCCTTTTTCAAGTCACGAAAATACAAAAAACTTAACGATAACCTTGAAAAAATAAAAAAGCTTCACATAATTGTGAAGCTTTTTAAAAGTGGGCGCGAAGGGATTCGAACCCCTGACCCCTTGGGTGTAAACCAAGTGCTCTGAACCAACTGAGCTACGCGCCCTTGCATGATTGCGGATGCAAATATATAACCGTTTTTAATTTTACCAAAGAAAAAACAAATTTATTTTAAATAACCTCAGCGACGACAAATGTACTACCTCCTACATACACTAAATCTCCTTCTTTAGCACTATTTAAAGCAGCTTTATAAGCAGCTTTAACTGATTCATAATCATCTCCTAACAAATCATACTCTTTTGACTTTTGCTGAAGCTCTTTTTGATCTAAACCCCTAGGAATATCTGGTCTACAAAAATAATACGCAGCATTTTTCGGAAAAAACCCTAAGACAGTATCTAGCTTCTTGTCGTTTACAACTCCTAAAACTACATGTAGTTTATCAAAATCTTCCTGTTGTAGCTGTTTGGAAATATAATTCAAGCCTTCTTTATTGTGAGCAGTATCACAAATGACCTTTGGCCTTTCCTGAAGCACCTGCCACCTGCCTTTAAAGTTCGTATTCTTAAAAACGCGTTTAAGTCCTTTTTCTATATCCACATCAGAGATATTTAAACCTCCTAAATGACGCAATGCAATAACTGCGGTCTTAAGATTTTTGGATTGGTACGCTCCTAATTGATCCGTCTCATATTGAAAATCATAATCAGAAGCAAACACAATATAGGCATTAAGAGCAGTCGCCTTGTCCTTGAAAACATGCTCAACACCCTTTTGTCTTTCTCCAATAACAACTGGTATACTTGCCTTTATGATCCCTGCTTTTTCAAACGCTATCTCTGGTAATGTCTCTCCCAAAAATTGCATATGATCATACCCAATATTTGTAATAACAGAAACTTCTGGAGTTATAATATTGGTGGAATCTAGCCTTCCTCCTAAACCCACTTCGATAATAGCAATATCGACCGACTCTTTAGCAAAATAATTGAAAGCCATTCCAACGGTCATTTCAAAAAAAGACAGACCTTGTTGTTCCAAAAAAAGCTTATGATTGTCAATAAAATTCACCACGTAATCTCTAGGTACTTCTATACCGTTAATTCTAATTCGTTCGGTAAAATTCTTTAAATGGGGTGAAGTATATAGTCCTACTTTGTAACCTGCTTCTTGTAAAACACTGGCCATCATATGAGATGTAGATCCTTTTCCATTTGTTCCTCCTACATGAATTGACTTGAATTTCTTCTCTGGGAAATTTAATTCTTTTGAGAAAGCAATACTATTAGTGAGATCTTTTTTAAACGCGACGGCTCCCTGTCTTTGATACATTGGCAGTTGTGAGAACATCCAATCTAAGGTATCCTGATAGTTCATTATTCTGTTAGTGAAAACTTATAGATTATAGTACCTCTTTGCTTGATAGGCGCATTATTGTCTGCATTCCACTTAGTGCGCAAAGCTGCTTCTCTTGCTGGTTTCAATAAACATTCCGCAGAATTTGTAGTTCCTTTTACTCCAGCAACAGCTTTTATAACCCTACCAGACTTATCAACTTCAATACTAACGAACACTATACCTTCCTCTTCGCAGTTTGGTTTTCTTATAGGCTTGGAAGTAGCATTCCTTCCTGCCAAATTATAATTTTTATCACCGTCCGTCCCTCCTTGGTTACCATAATACTTTGACGAAGACGGGTCACCATTCTTTTTACCCTTCAATCCAGGGATTTTATCATCTCCCTCCCCTTTAGGTTTTCCATCAGATTTATCTCCTTTCAACAAATTATTTAATGCATCTGTAGTCGCTTTCGAAGGCTTCTTAGGTTTGGGTTTAGGCTTCTCAACTGGCTTTACCTTTTTAACTTCTTTTTTAGGAACTTCTTTTTTCTTCTCCTTAGGTTTTTCTACAACAGGAGCCTCTTTATCATCTTGAGTAATTACCTTTTCTTCAACAACCTGCTTTGGAGTTTCTTTTACCTCCTTAGGCGGGGCTTCAGTAGCTTTCTTAGGAGTAGTCTTTACTTTTTTGATTACATCCGGCTTTCCTTGTCCAACATTAGAAATTCCAAAATTAATAGCTAAACCATACTCTTCAGGTGGGTCTAAATACCGCATTCCAAAATTAAAAATTGCCACGATCAACAACAACATTAAAATAGTTGTAATCACTGCTGATTTCCTCTTATGTTTGGTTTCAAATACTGTCATTACTTTCCTCCTTTTACGGCAAGGATCATTTTGAGTTTATTCTTATTAGCAATATCAATTACTTTCATCACTTTCTTATACGGCACATTCTGATCTCCTCTTATAACGACCGTTTTACTTTTATCTGTACCAACTTTCTTCAAGATTTCTAGTTCTAAATTTCGTTCAGAAACCCTTGTTTTATCAATATAAAAATTTGACTTGCTTGTAACCGTCACCGCCACGGATGATTTATTTTCGGTTTTACCCCCAGCTTTCGGTAATAACACATCAATTGCACTTACCGTCACCAATGTTGACGTTAGCATAAAAAAGATCAACAACAAAAAAACAATATCCGTCATAGACGACATATTGAAATTTGGATTTACTTTATTTCTTCCTCTAAAATTCATTATACAGGTTCGTTTAGTAAATCTAAAAATTCAGTAGACTTTGCTTCCATTTGATAGACCACTTTATCTGTCCTAACCACTATATGGTTGTACGTTATATACGCTATAATTCCTACAATTAAACCAGCTACCGTAGTCGTCATTGCTGTATATAAACCGTCCGATAACATTTTAATATCTATCTGACCACCAGAGTTCGCTATCTCATGTATTGCAATAATCATTCCAATTACAGTTCCTAAAAAACCGATCATTGGGGCAGCTCCAGCAATCGTAGCTAGTACACTTACGTTCTTTTCTAATTGATATATCTCAAGTTTTCCTGCATTTTCAATTGCTGTATTAATATCTTCAAGAGGTTTCCCTATTCTAGAAATGCCCTTTCCTATCAATCGAGCGGTAGGTGAATTAGTGTTTTTACACAATGCATCTGCAGATTCCAGTTTCCCATTTGAAACATAATCCTTAATTTGATTCATGAAATTTTTATCAACCTTAGCTGCAGATTTAATCGCAAAAAATCGTTCAAAGTAGATATATAAAGCTATTGTTAATAATAAAAAGAGAATGGAGATAATGATTAATCCTCCCATTCCACTCTCCATAATTAGCTTATAGATTGATAGCGTCTTCTCTTCAGATAAATTCTCTACAATTTCTTTGCTCTCTTGAATAAATAATAACATTCCGAATTTTTAAAGTTCTCTAATAGTAACGACTGAATAGTTTATAAATTGTTTCAAAAAAATACCCGAGAAAATCTCGGGTATCTATTTTAGAAAAGTGTTCGGGTGACCATAAAGGCCGCTGAGCCTACAATAAAACCAACAGCAGCTAGCCAGGCGATCTTCTTTAAATACCAAAAGAAATCTATTTTTTCCATTCCCATAGCTACAACTCCAGCTGCAGAACCTATAATAAGCATACTTCCTCCAGTACCTGCAGAAAATGCAATAAAGTGCCATAATTCATTATCTATTGGCTCAGAAAACATCCCTAAACTTGCAGCTACCAATGGCACATTATCAATTACCGCCGATCCAACACCTAATAACATAATAACTAAATCTGAAACACCAGTTCCATGAAGTTCAGTTCCCATCATTGGTATTGATTCTTTTAAACCATCAGCAAAATTAAATAAAATACCCAATGATTCCAGTGCCGCTACCGCCATTAATATCCCTAAAAAGAATAAGATACTAGGCATTTCTATTTTTGATAATGAGCTATGTACCGGACTGTGATAAGCATGTTCTTTAGATTCATCCATAGAAGCAAAATCTGTTAGCGAAAATTTTGTTCTACTAAAAATCTCGGCAAACGTTGCCACAATTGCTAGAGACAACATCATTCCTACGTACGGTGGTAAATGTGTCAATGTTTTAAAAACAGGAACAAATACAATCGCCGCCAAACCTAAATACAGCATCACAGAACTATATTTCCCCGGTTTTCTTTGCTCTTCTTCGTTATCGGCTTCAATCTCTCCTTGAAAGGCCGGTAAAAACGTTGCAATAAATGTAGGAACAACCATACATAATAGCGATGGAATTAACAAGTACTCAATAAGTTTAAGTGTTGTAACTTTCTTTCCTATCCATAACATAGTCGTAGTTACATCTCCAATAGGTGACCAAGCTCCTCCTGCATTCGCTGCTATAATAATCAAACCAGCAAACCATATCCTATCATCTCTCTTTTTTACTATTTTCTGCAAAATAGATATCAATACAATCGTAGCAGTTAGGTTATCGATAATAGCAGACAATATAAACGCTAGAATGGAGAATATCCATAATATTTTTTTCTTGCTATGCGTTTTCACATAGGTTTTTATCGTAGAGAAACCATCAAAATAATCAATGATCTCCACAATAGTCATTGCCCCTAACAGAAATACTAAGATCTCGGCCGTTTTCCCTAAATGATGCAACAACGTTTCTTCTACCAAATGTGTTTTTACTTCATGGCTCTTCGCTGCAAATCCATCGACCAAAGCATGATTACTTGAATCAAACCAATTAGAAAACGAGTCAATTCCTAAAGCTACTATAGCCCAACAAATGGCCATCATAGCCAGTGCTGGTATTAATTTATCAAGCTTTAAATTGTGTTCTAGTGTAATTGCTAAATACCCTAAAACGAATACGATAATAATTGCTGATTCCATACGTAAAAGTTTATATTAGTTGTTTTAATGCTATTTCAAATGCTGTCTCACTTATCTTATTTTTGGACGCACTTTTTTTAAATGTATCTTGTAAGGCTTTCTTAATAGTATTGGAAGTATCTTCAAAAATGGCACTATCGGACATCTCCACTCTTCTCTCCATAAAATATGCAAAAACTCTAGCCATACCACAGTTTGATATAAAATCAGGAATTAAACTTACCTTTTTGTCAGTATCTTCCATAATTGGTCCGAAAAAGATTTCTTGATCGGCGAATGGAACATTTGCTCCTGAAGAAATAACTTCTAATCCAGAGTCAATCATTTGATTTATCTGTTCCTGAGTAATAAGTCTAGAAGCGGCACATGGTGCAAAAATTTCCGTTTGCAAATCCCATATCTTTTTATTGATTTCCTCGAACGGGATCATGTTTTCAGCAACCAAAGTATTCCCATTCTTATGCAAGAATAATTCTTTAATTTCTTCAAAAGAAAAGCCTTCTTCATTGATTACACCACCGATTCTATCAATAATCCCAACAACTTTAGCTCCCATTTGGGCTAAATAAAATGCCGCAGCGGACCCTACATTTCCAAACCCCTGAACAACAGCCCTTTTACCAACTACAGAACCTCCATATATAGCATAATAATGCTTTATAGATTCAGCCACTCCATAACCAGTAATCATATCCGCTACTGTATATTTCTTGAAAACATCTGGTGAATATTTTTCGCTTTCAATCACTTTAATAACACCGTGTCTTAACTGACCTATTCTATTAATCTTATCCGCTTCGGTCGGTTTAAAATATCCGTTAAAAACGCCCTCTTGTGGATGCCACACTCCGCTATCTTCAGTAATCGGAATCACCTCATGAATCTCGTCAACATTAAGGTCTCCTCCTGTCCCATAGTAACTTTTCAACAAAGGAGATACCGCTTTATACCAACGCTCTAAAACACCTTTTTTTCTAGGATCATGTGGGTCAAAATTTATTCCAGATTTTGCTCCTCCAATGGCTGGTCCTGAAACCGTAAATTTTACTTCCATTGTTTTTGCCAAAGACATTACCTCATATTTATCAAGACCTTTTCTCATTCTAGTACCACCTCCGGCAGCTCCACCCCTTAAAGAGTTTATAACAGTCCAACCTTCTGCTTCTGTTTCTGGATCTTTCCAATTAAAAACGATCTCGGGTTGCTTATTTTCGTACTTTTTAAGTAGTTCTTTCATTAAATAGTTGTTTAGTTTTTGCACCAGACAGTAGGTGCAGATAAAACAGTACCAAAATAAAAAAAATAAAGTACGTATTACGTATTATTTGGATTAAATATTACGCCTGACGAATGATTTTTTTTTGCTCCTGTAACACTCTTTAAACAGTTTACCTTACCCTCTGTTCTAAGCAAACCAAGAAACGCAAAAACAAGTGCTTCCTTATAATTGATCATTTCTTTTGAAGGTATTTTAAATTGATTCCCAGAATAATGGATTACTCTTTCCATTAAAAAAGTATTAAATACACCCCCTCCTGTCACCAAAGTTGAAGGTTTTGACCTCAATACTGTACTCAGTTGAATCGCAACGTGTTCAACATATGTACTCAAAATATCCTGATTTGACATTTTGCAGCTATCAATTAATGGAAATATGTATTTCAAAACCCATTCATAACCTAACGATTTAGGCGGTGCGGCTCTATAAAAGTCTATATCATTCAACGCTTTTAGCAGTTCTTCCTGTACATGACCATTTGATGCAATTTCACCTGATTTATCATAAGCTAGATCTAATTTCCTTGCATAATGATTTAGTACAATATTTACTGGACAAATATCAAAAGCTATTCTTTCTTCACGCTGATCAAAAGAAACATTCGCAAACCCTCCCAAGTTCAAACAAGCGTCATAATCAGAAAAAAGTAGCTTATCCCCAATAGGGACTAACGGAGCTCCCTCACCTCCCAGTCGTACATCTTGCGTTCTGAAATCACAAACTACTTGTACCTTCGTTAGGTTAGCAATTTTTTGACCGCTACCTATTTGCAAGGTAATTCCTTTTGCAGGTTCATGAAAAATAGTATGCCCATGCGAAGCAATGAAGTCTACTTCTGAAATACCATAATCCTCTCTAAATTCATTTACTCGATTCCCGATAAATCCGCCAAAATCTTTGTCAAGTTTTAGAAGTTCTTCCTTTTGTGCATAAATTCCATTCTTCAGTTTCTGAACGATTTCATCCGTATAAGAATAGGTGTTACAAGCAACAATTTTATAGCTTTTAAAGTTTTTCTTATCGAATTTCGCATAGACTACATCCAATCCGTCTAACGATGTCCCAGACATTAATCCTATTACCGATATTGAATCATTATGCATATCCGTAAAAATATAAAAAGTATATTGAAAATATGCTAGTAAAAAAGTATCTTTGAGGACTTTTTTTACGAATTTAATAATATACACATATAATGGATTTTAACCTTACCGAAGAACATTTAATGATTAGGGATGCCGCAAGAGATTTTGCTCAAACTGAATTATTACCTGGAGTTATAGAAAGAGATGAAAAACAGACCTTTCCAAATGAGCTTGTAAAAAAAATGGGAGATCTTGGATTTATGGGAATCATGGTAGATCCAAAATATGGAGGTAGTGGTATGGATGCTATTTCATACGTATTGATTATGGAAGAACTTTCAAAAATCGATGCTTCTGCTTCTGTGATGGTTTCTGTAAACAATTCATTAGTTTGTTATGGTATTGAAGCTTTTGGAACTGAAGAGCAAAAACAAAAATATTTAACCAAACTAGCAGCTGGCGAGTTTATTGGTGCTTTTTGCTTAAGTGAGCCTGAAGCTGGTAGTGATGCAACATCGCAAACAACTACTGCTATAGATATGGGAGATCATTATGTATTGAACGGAACTAAAAATTGGATTACCAATGGCGGTCGATCCGATGTTTATTTGGTGATTGCTCAGACAGACCGTGAAAAAGGACATCGAGGAATCAATGCTTTCATCGTAGAAAAAGGAATGTCTGGTTTCGATATAGGACCAAAAGAAGATAAATTGGGAATTCGTGGTAGTGATACACATACCTTACAATTTAATGATGTGAAAGTTCCTAAAGAAAATAGAATTGGCGAAGATGGTTTTGGTTTTAAATTCGCAATGAAAACGCTTTCAGGCGGTAGAATCGGTATTGCATCTCAGGCATTAGGTATTGCATCTGGAGCATACGAATTAGCATTAAAATATTCTAAAGAACGAAAAGCATTTGGAACAGAAATATGTAATCATCAAGCTATTGCGTTTAAACTAGCAGACATGTATACTGATATTCAAGCCGCTAGACATCTCGTTATGAAGGCAGCATGGGATAAAGATCAAGGAAACAACTATGATCTTTCTAGTGCCATGGCTAAATTATATGCGTCTAAAGTAGCTATGGAACACACGGTAGAAGCTGTTCAAATTCATGGAGGAAATGGATTTGTAAAAGAGTATCATGTAGAACGCTTAATGAGAGATGCTAAAATCACGCAAATCTATGAAGGAACTTCAGAAATTCAAAAAATTGTTATTTCAAGAAGTTTGATTAAAGGTTAAATTTTAAGATATAAAATTGAAAAGCTCATCGTTTTGATGGGCTTTTTTTATGGTGAGAATTCTACATCATGCAGGTGCAGCCCAGATCCAGGTGCAATATTAGCTAATGTTTCTTTTGACTGCTTCTCAACTAAGGATTCGTTTATATCGTTTAGAGTAATATTTCCTTTTCCCAGTTCTATTAAAGCACCCATCATCAATCGAATCTGATATCTCAAAAATCCTTTTCCTCTTACCTTTAGAACAAAACTCTCTTCAGGAAAAAAGCTAGCTGTAAGTATATTGTTCTTAATAATTTCACAACTTTCAATGGTTCGTATAAGAACAGAATCTTTGGAAGGTTTTGTGCAGTATAAGCCGAAATAATGTGTTCCCGAAAATAGCGATGCTCCTTCTTTCATTAGATCTACATCGAGTTTACCAAAATCTATTAAAAATGGTGCCGCATATGGGTGGTTCTTGCCTTGCACCGAAAAATAGTAATGATACTCCTTTATTTTAGGACTTTGAATAATATTGAACGTATCATTGGAGATCTCTTCAATGCTTAGTGCCCTGATATCAGCAGGCGAATTTTTATTAAAAGACCTTAAGAATGAAATATTTTCTACTGGTTCATCAATAAATAGTTGAAATGGGTAATCTACGGAAGAAACTTTAGCATCAGTTCTTCCAACACCCACACTCTTATACCGAATTCCTTTAAAAACGAACTTTAATGTTTTATCTAAAATAAAATGCACCGTTTTTACATTGGGTTGTTTTTGCCAACCATGTAATCTAAACCCTAAATATTGAATTCGAACTAAATATGAATACTTATAATTCATACGATAAAAATACTTTTATTTCTATAAAAACAAAAAACCTCATTCTTATGTAAGAATGAGGTTTAAAAGAAAGGCAGCGACCTACTCTCCCACATAAATGCAGTACCATCGGCGCTATTGGGCTTAACTTCTCTGTTCGGGATGGGAAGAGGTGAGCCCCAATGCTATAACCACCCTAAAATTTTAGTGATTAGCGTTGAGTTTTAGTATTTAACTACTAACTACTTGCTACTAACTACTCTCTAGTTTTTGCTAGAGTATATGTTAACATATTGGAGTAAATAATATTGTAAAGATCAATTGTAAAAAAGAGTGTCGTCCCCTCAATTAAGAGGGGACAGCGTACATAAGTCTATGGGTTATTAGTACTACTTGGCTACATGCATTACTGCACTTACACCTATAGCCTATCAACGTGGTCATCTCCCACGACCCTTTAAAGAAATCTCATCTTGTGGTGGGTTTCGCGCTTATATGCTTTCAGCGCTTATCCCTTCCCGACGTAGCTACTCTGCCATGCCACTGGCGTGACAACAGATACACTAGAGGTCAGTCCAACTCGGTCCTCTCGTACTAGAGTCAGATCCACGCAAATTTCTAACGCCCACAGCAGATAGAGACCGAACTGTCTCACGACGTTCTGAACCCAGCTCGCGTGCCACTTTAATGGGCGAACAGCCCAACCCTTGGGACCTTCTCCAGCCCCAGGATGTGACGAGCCGACATCGAGGTGCCAAACCCCCCCGTCGATGTGAGCTCTTGGGGGAGATCAGCCTGTTATCCCCGGAGTACCTTTTATCCTTTGAGCGATGGCCCTTCCATGCGGAACCACCGGATCACTATGCTCTTGTTTCCAACCTGATCGACTTGTAAGTCTCTCAGTCAAGCACCCTTATGCCATTGCACTCTACGCACGGTTACCAAGCGTGCTGAGGGTACCTTTAGAAGCCTCCGTTACTCTTTTGGAGGCGACCACCCCAGTCAAACTACCCACCAAGC